>Ga0207674_10000917_pt1 | contig 38406 bp, 22 predicted proteins | sample KBSCornC72_FD_184303 | JGI IMG/M metagenome (GOLD analysis project Ga0207674, IMG submission 184303) | Corn rhizosphere microbial communities from Kellogg Biological Station, Michigan, USA - KBS Corn C7-2 (SPAdes) (version 2) | ecosystem: Host-associated > Plants > Roots > Rhizosphere > Soil ... | reverse complement strand
GGCTATCCGTCGTACACCACGTCGGCGGGCTGGCTCGGCTACGAGGACGCCAAGCTGCGCCGGCTCGTGCGCGAGGCGGTCGACGCCGGCTTCTCGCACGTCAAGCTCAAGGTCGGCCGCGACCTGCCCGACGACGTCCGGCGGCTGCGCATCGCCCGCGAGGAGCTGGGCCCCGACCGCCAGCTGATGATCGACGCCAACCAGGTCTGGGACGTGGACCAGGCGCTCGCCTGGCTGCCGAATCTGGCCTTCGCCAAGCCGTGGTTCATCGAGGAGCCCACCAGTCCCGACGACATCGCCGGCCACCGCCGCATCCGCGACGCGATGAAGGGCTCGATGCAGGTGGCCACCGGCGAGATGTGCCAGAACCGCATCATGTTCAAGCAGTTCATCATGGGCGGCGCGGTGGACGTCGTGCAGATCGACGCCTGCCGCCTCGGCGGCGTCAACGAGGTGCTGGCGGTCATGCTGATGGCCGCCAGGCACGGCCTCAAGGTCTGCCCGCACGCCGGCGGCGTGGGCTTGTGCGAGTACGTCCAGCACCTGTCGATGATCGACTGGCTGTGCATCGCGGGCACGCGCGAAGGGCGCGTGATCGAGTACGTCGACCACCTGCACGAACACTTCGTCGATCCGTGCGTCATGCGCGGCGCGGCCTACATGCCGCCGACGCGGCCCGGCTATTCGATCGAGATGAAGCCCGCCTCGATCGAGCGCCACCTGTTCCGCGGCTGAGGCGGCATCGGGCCATGGATCTTCACCTTCGCGACAAGGTCGTGATCGTCACCGGCGGCGGCGCCGGCATCGGCGCGGCCATCACCCTGCAGCTGGCGCGCGAGCAGGCGGTTCCCGTCGTCCTCGATCGCTCGCCGCTGCAGCCCGCGTTCGCGGACGAAGTCGCCGCGCTGTGCCCGGCGTTCGGTTTCCAACAGCTCGACCTGCGCGACGAGGGGGCCTGCGCCGACGCCGTCGCCCGAATCACTGCACGCCACGGCGCCATCGACGGGCTCGTCAACAACGCCGGCGTGAACGACGGTGTCGGGCTCGGCGCCGGCCGCGCCGCGTTCATGCGCTCGCTGGAGTCCAATCTCGTGCACTGCTACGTGATGGCACACCTGTGCGTCGACCAGCTCAAGGCACGCGGCGGCGCGATCGTCAACATCGCGTCCAAGACGGCGCTCACCGGCCAGGGCGGCACGAGCGGCTATGTCGCGGCCAAGGCGGCGCTGCTGGGCCTCACGCGCGAGTGGGCGGCCTCGCTCGCGGGAGACGGCGTGCGCGTGAACGCCGTGCTGCCGGCCGAGGTGATGACACCCATGTACGACCAGTGGCTGCAGTCGCGGCCCGATCCCGCGCAGGCCCTGCACGACATCGCGGCCCGCATCCCGCTGGGCAGGCGCCTGACCACCGACCGCGAGATCGCGGACCTCGTGGTCTTCCTGCTCAGCGACCGTTCGTCGCACACCACCGGCCAGTGGCTGCATCCGGACGGCGGCTACGTGCACCTGGATCGCGCGCTGTCCTGAGCGCTCGGCGCCGGCACGTTCGTGGCGGCCCGCGGCCTGCGAGCCCGGGCTCGACGCCCGATCAGCCTTCGGCGGATATCCCGGTACACCGTTTGCCTCCGCGGGAAGACACTCGACGGCGTTCCGCAGCCATGGCGAATTCCAGCAACGGCAATCGCGAAGGACGCGTCCACTTCGACGGACGCATCCTCATGCTGGGCTTCGGCGCCATCGGACAGGCGATCCTTCCCCTGCTGCTCAAGCATGTCGACCTCGTCGCTTCCCGGGTGCATGTCGTCCAGCCCTCCGATTCGGGACGCGCCGCCGCCGAGGCCTGCGGCGTCGCCTACTCGGTCAAGGCCCTGGACCCGGGCAACTATCGACAGGTGCTCGCCGAGCACCTCGGCGCCGGCGACGTGCTGCTGAATCTCTCGCTGGACGTCAGCAGCCTCGCCTTGATGGCCTGGTGCCAGGAGCAGCAGGTCATCTACCTGGACGCCTGCACGGAACCGTGGCCCGGCGTCCACGACGATCCGCACCGGCCGCTGGCGGAGCGCACCAACTACCGCCGGCGCGAGGAAGTGCTGCGCCTGGCACGTTCGGACGACGCCAGGACGACGGCACTGATGACGCTCGGCGCCAACCCGGGCCTGGTCTCGTTCTTCGTCAAGCAGGCCTTGATGAACATCGCGGGTGACGGCTGTCCGCCGCCGACGACGCGCCAGCAGTGGGCCGAGCTCGCACGGCGCCTCGACATCCGCAGCATCCATGTCTCCGAACGGGACAGCCAATACTCCGGTCGCCGCAAGCAGGGCGGCGAATTCGTCAACACCTGGTCGATCGAGGGCTTCGTGGGCGAGGGCCTGCAGCCCGCCGAACTGGGCTGGGGGACGCACGAGCGCCAGTTCCCCTCCGACGGTATCCGGCACACACGGGGCAGCGGCGCCGCGATCTATCTCGGCCGCCCCGGCCTGGCCACACGCGTTCGAAGCTGGGCGCCGCATGCGGGCCCGTTCTCGGGGTACCTGGTCACGCACGCGGAGTCGATCTCCATCGCCGAGCACCTGACCGTGGGCGACCCGGCGAGTCCCGACTATCGGCCCACCGTGCACTACGCCTACCACCCGTGCGACGACGCCATGCTCTCGATCATCGAGCTCGAGGGCCGGCGTTGGCGGCTGCAGCCGGAGCAGCGACTGCTCAGGGACGACATCGCCGGGGGCACCGATGAACTGGGCGTCCTGCTGATGAGCGGCGAGCACGGCGCCTACTGGTACGGGTCGGCGTTGTCGATCGACCAGACGCGCGCGCTCGTTCCCGACAACAACGCGACGACGCTCCAAGTCGCGGCGCCGCTCGTCGCCGGGCTGCGCTGGGCGATCGCCCACCCGCGGGAAGGCATCCTCGAGCCGGACGACCTGCCTCACGACGAGATGCTGGAGTTCGCAGCACCCTACCTCGGAGAGCTCGGCGGCAGCCATGCCGATTGGACTCCGCTCGAAGGCGCGGACCGGCTCTTCGACGAGCGACTCGACTTCTCGGACCCCTGGCAGTTCTCGAACGTGCGGGTTTACTGACAGGTCGCCGCGCAAGACTTTCAGCCGTCGCTGCCACCGGGGCGGCGTGTCGTCGGCAAGTGACGAATCGGCCGAAGTCGACGCGCCGGAGATGTCCACCCTCGACGGCGAATATGGGCGTGATCCAGCTCGGCAACAGGCGAGCGCGGCTTCCGCACGCGTCGTCACCGCGCGTCCGGCGCTGCGATAGCAAAGCGACCGGATCGACATGTCGATTTCGACATTGGGGTTCGCGAACCTCAAGACGGCGCCCATTCAGGACGAAACCGCATGAACGCCCCGCTCCGGCCGACGACGTGCCGGCCCCCTGCTGAAAGAAGGAGCAGTTCAGATGGAACGACTCGCCCACATGCGCATCGGCACCCGGCTCGCCGTCGGCTTCGCCTTCGTGCTCGTCCTGCTCACGCTGACTGCCCTGTTCGCCGCCGCGCAGGTGCGCGCGATCGGCACGACCGCGCAGCGCATCGTCGAAGCCGACTACCGGCACATCGCGCTCGCCAACCAGATCGACCGCGGCATCAACGCCCAGGCCAACAGCCTGCGAAGCGCGGTGCTAGCCGCCGCGGACGATGACGCTGCCAAGGCCTACCTGTCCGAAGTGAGCGCCGCCACGCGCGAGCTCGGCAAGACGAAGGAGGCGCTCGCCGCGCTGCCGGCCACCGACCGCAGCCGCGCGCTGCTGGCCCAGCTGCAGGAGAGCGGCGACAACTACGTGCGTCTGCGCCAGAAGGTGGCGACGCTGGTGCAGGCGCACCTGCCCGACGTCGCCCGCAACTACCTGCTCAAGGACCTGCGGGCACCGCAGGAGGCCTATCTCGCGGCCTCGCGGCAGCTGGTCGACTACTACGAAGGCGCGATGCAGTCGGCCTCGGCCGAGACGTCGTCCAACGTGCGCACCGCGATCATGGTCACCCTGGGCCTGGCGGCGGTGGCGCTCGCCAGCGGCATCGCGATCAGCCTCGTCATCTCGCGCACGATCACGCGCGGACTTGCGCGCGCCGTCCGCATCGCGGAGACCGTCGCCACGGGCGACCTGACTTCGCGCATCCAGGCGAACGGACGCGATGAAGTGGCGCAGCTGCTGCAGGCGCTGGGCACGATGAACGCCAGCCTGGTCTCGCTCGTGGGCACCGTGCGCGAGAGCTCCGACAGCATCGAGACGGGCTCCAGCGAGATCGCCAGCGGCAACGCCGACCTCTCGCGCCGCACCGAGAGCCAGGCGTCGAACCTTCAACAGACCGGCGCGTCGATGGAACAGCTGACCGCCACCGTGCGCCAGAGCGCAGCGACCGCCCAGCAGGCCAGCGAACTCGCCGGAACCGCGAGCAGCGTCGCGCAGAGCGGCGGCGAGGCAATGGGACGCGTCGTCGAGACGATGGATCGCATCACGCAGAGCTCGCGCAAGGTGGTCGACATCATCGGCGTGATCGACGGCATCGCGTTCCAGACCAACATCCTGGCGCTGAACGCCGCCGTCGAAGCCGCGCGCGCGGGCGAGCAGGGCCGCGGCTTCGCCGTGGTGGCCGGCGAGGTGCGCTCGCTGGCGCAGCGCTCGGCCGAAGCCGCACGCGAGATCAAGGGCCTGATCGCCGACAGCGTCCAGAGCGTCGAGTCGGGCAGCCGCTTCGTCGCCGATGCCGGCCAGACCATGCAGGCGATCGTGGAGCGCGTGCGCAGCGTCGCGACCCTCATCGACGAGATCAGCGTGGCCACGCGCGAGCAGACTGCGGGCCTGGTCAACATCAACGACGCGGTCGGCGAGATCGACCGCATGACTCAGCAGAACTCGGCGCTCGTCGAGCAGTCCGCCGCCGCGGCCGAAAGCCTGCGCGGGCAGGCCTCGCGTCTGGTGTCGGCGGTGAGCGCGTTCAAGCTGCAGGCGCAGGCCTGATCGGGAACGTCGCTGTGGCCTGACGCGCCGGCCCGAACGCCTCGAGCGTACGGGCCTGGACGCATCACCCAGCCAGCTTCAAGACGTCATTCGCACGGATTGCCCGCGGACGGGCCACAGGTGCCGCGCACGGTGAGAAGGTGCTCGGGAATGATCGCCTGGTTGCGCACGCCGCCAGCCGACGCGCGCAGGATCGCGCCCACGGTGACGACGGTGTTGTAAGGTGCATCATTGGCCCAGGCCACTGCGCTGGTGCCGCTGCTGGACCGCAGGCCTTCCAGGTAGCTCCAGCCGTAGGTCGCGCCCGCGGTCACGGGCGAGACCGTGTAGCGCTGGTAGACGGCGTCCCAGTTCACCGACACCGAAGGCGGCTTGACGCTGGCGGCACCGATGGCGTGCTGGATCACGCGGTTGTTCCAGCCAGCGCGATCGTCGACCAGATTCCCGTCGTTGACCGTCGCCATGAACTCGTAGATCGTGGGCATGCGATGCGCATAGGTCTGGAATGCGCCGTTGATCTGCGTGATGAGGCTGCTGTCGTAGGCCCCGGTGATTTCCGGCGTGGTGGCGCAGGTGTCCGCGTTGACGGATTGGCCGATCGCCTGGCTGCGCTGCTCCGACATCTCCTGGATCCCTCCGATCGGATTGACCGCCACCGAGTACGCCACGACCGCGGAGTGGTACTTGGCCGCGGTATCCATGCAAGCCTGGTAGACCGGGCCGGAAAGCACGGTGAAGTTGGAGTTGCAGGCAGACTTCAAGTCGCCCAGGAACTTGTCGTTGCAGGCGGAAGCCGTCGCGCCAAGGGCCGAATAGCAATGGTCGTGGTTGTTGCACGCCGGCGTGAACGTGCTCTTGAAGATGCCGACGTCGGGAAACACCCAGGTCGCCAGACCGGGCACCGAACAGCCGTCGTTGAGGCCCACCGCGTCGGCGAGCGGCGGGGTCACACAGATGCCAGGCTGGCTGGCATGCGCGATGGCGGCAGCGACCAGCATGGTCAGCGCCGCGACGAGTCCACGGAAGTGGGGCATCTCTCTTCTCCCTGAAGATTGTGATGAAGGCGCCTGTCCTCCCGGACAGATGCCACCGACGATCGCCCTCGTTTTCTCAGAGTCGAGCATCGGCGAGCGCGACTATAGCCTCGCGCGCACGGGCAGATGATGTCTCGCAGTGCCGTCGGAGCGCTCGTTGCCACCAGCTGAGCGAGGCAAGGCAGTCGCTGCGAGCGGGCCTGGAGCCGCTGCTGTCATCAGCTTTCATGCCGACCATCACCGATGGCCACTCAAGATGGCTGCCACCTGGAAGCGGCGGAGACGCTGCGTGAAGTCGCGGCGCCATCGACGCGCGCACTCGACGCTCGAGCAATCACTCAAGCGATTGGTGCAAAGCAATGAAAAACGGGCCATGAGGCCCGTGTTTTCGTACTTCTTGGCGGAGAGGGTGTCCGCCTCCGCCAATTCCTGGATGTTCCTGGCTGATCCGGGATACCGCCACTCTCATAGGTAAACCTCGTGATGGAATGCCTGGACGTTCTTTCCCGTTCCACCTCAATCTCGCATTCAATGGTAGAAAGGATGGTAGAGCAATCCCAACCCTCTCATGGCACGCAAAGCAAAAGAACTCTCCCCCCTCGTCGTAGGTCGGCTCACTAAGCCAGGTCACCACGCGGTGGGTGGCGTCGCTGGCCTCTATCTCTACGTCAGCGAGGCGGGAGCCAGGTCGTGGGTCCTTCGCGCCATGGTCGGCACGAAGCGCCGCCACCTGGGTCTAGGCGGGTTTCCGGATGTTCCGCTGGCACAGGCCAAGGAGCGAGCAAGGAAGGCCCGTGACGACATTTCGGCCGGCATTGATCCCGTTGCCCAAAAGCAAGCCGTCGCGAGCGCCCTGCGAGCCTCGCAAGCCGCCGAGACCACGTTCAAGCAAGCTGCCGAAGCGTTTATCGAGGCCCACGGCGAAACTTGGAAGAACGTCAAGCATCGAGCGCAATGGACGAACACGCTGACCACGTACGCCTATCCGATCATCGGCGAGTTGGGTGTCCAACACGTCAACCAGGAGCACATCCTCAAGATCCTTGAGCCAATGTGGAAGGGCAAGACCGAGACGGCCGTGCGTCTACGCGGTCGCCTCGAATCCGTGCTGGATTGGGCGACCGTGCGCAAGTACCGTACCGGCGAGAATCCGGCTCGCTGGAAAGGCCACCTCGACAAGTTGCTCGCAGCGCCAGGCAAGATCCAGAAGGTAGAGCACCACGCGGCGCTGGCAATCGATGCCATGCCCCAATTCATGGCGGATCTCCGCAAGCGAGAAGGCAGTTCGGCCAGGGCCCTCGAATTTGCGATCCTGACTGCGGCCCGCAGCGGCGAAGCACGTGGCGCGACGTGGGACGAGATCGACACGAAGACGAAGGTCTGGACGATCCCTGGCGAGCGGATGAAGGCAGGCAAGGAGCATCGCGTCCCGCTGACGCCTGCGGCACTCAAGATCATCGAGGCAATGCCAAAGGTCGCAGGCAGTGACTTCATCTTCACGGCTCCTCAAGGCGGAGCCCTGTCGGACATGGCTCTGACGCAGGTCATGCGCCGCATGAAAGTCGATGCCGTGCCACACGGCTTTCGTTCCACGTTCCGCGACTGGGCCGGCGAACGCACTCATCATCCCCGTGAAATCGCGGAGCAGGCGTTGGCGCACACTTTGCGAGACAAAGTCGAGGCCGCATACCGACGCGGCGATGCGCTGGAAAAACGTCGCGTGTTGATGAACGAGTGGGAGAGGTTCATCGGCGTTCTACCTGGAATCGCCAAGCCTTCCATGGCGGATTTTTTCCAACCGCGAACTGCTCTCCCTCGCGCCGGGTAGCTTTGGCGTGACGCAGTCAACCTGCAGCGGAATTTGATGCCAATCCCCCGATATCGTGAACGATCACACACCCTGCAGCTTTACCCGGCGCCCCTTCTTGCACGTGGACTTGGTGTCTTCTACGATGGCTTCAGCCGACTGAGGAGTGCTGCCCAGTCCAGGCAAGTGGAAGAACGATGGAACATGCAGATGTTCACCGTTGGGCCCACGATGTGACTCACGAGCGACCTGCCGCAGATGACGACGACTTGCGCAAGCGAACCGTCCCTGACGTCAGACACCGCTTGATCCCGAAGAGACGGTGATTCGTCATGCTCGGGCGGCAGGCATTTGGAGAACGACACCGACGTCCCGAACGTCGACCGTTGGCACCGATGCGCTGCGTGTGATGCGATTCATGAGCGACCTGCCGCAGAAGACGACGACTTGCGCGAGCGAACCGTCCCTGACGTCAGACGCCGCTCGATCCCGAAGAGACGGTGATTCGTCATGTTCGGGCGGCAGGCAGTGGGAGAACGCTATCGACGTCTCAAACGTCGACCGTTGGCACCGCCGAACTGCGTGTACGCAGAGGCTCTCAACTGGAGCCAACGACTCTCGCAAACGTGAGTCGTCGATCCTGCCAGTTGAAGCCTGACGGGCGGCAAGAACCAAGGTGCTAACCCGCCTTGTGTTCCTGTCCAAGTCGAGTTCTCAAGAGTTCCGCTCTGCTCTGGCGGAGGCCTATTCCTTGCGAAAACGAGGATGCCCCCTCCCGCTGGCTGGGCCCGATGCCGCCGAAACCCGATGCGACAGCACGCTCGGCGTTTCCGCTTGGCATGAAGATTTTTCGAACCCTATCGCGTCACTGCGAGGGGACTTATCGACCTATTTTTTTGTCATCATGAACCACGAATCTAAGAAGTACTTCGACGATGCCGTCGATCAACGCCGCCCTGCCGCAACGCAGCCCTCCACCGCGAGTTATGCCGTCTCGCATTCGGGAGACCGTCAGCCGGTCACCCGCACGGCAACGATGCTGAGGCGAGCGCAAGTGGAGAAGATCCTGAACCTCTCGCGCTCGGCCATCTACGCTCGCATGGACAGGAACTCCGACGTATTCGATGCGACGTTCCCCGCCCGCGTGCGCTATGGCAACACCAAGGCAGTCTTCTGGATTGCGGAGGAGGTGAGCGCCTGGCTGGACGAGCAGGTTCGTCGCACCCGCAGTTCGAGCAGCGACGCGCACTCGCAGAAGTCGGGAGGCGCAGCATGATCGGATCTCGCCAACTCAAACCGTCCGACTCGCTGTCTCGCTGGTCATTGGACATGTCTCGCGCGTACCCATCCGGCGCGCACTACGTGTTCCTGAACAATCTGATCGAAGAGCTGTTCCGCAATGTGCAGGCTCCCTACGCGCTCATCGGGCTGTCCGTGCTTTCGACCGTCTCGATGGCGTTGCAAGCGCTTTACGACGTCCGGCTGCCGTCTGGCCACGTGTGCCCGGTTTCCCTGTTCACAGCAGGCATCGCAGAATCGGGCGAACGCAAAAGCACCCTGGAGCGCTTGCTCGCTCGTCCGATCCATGCATTCGATGAAAAGCTGTACGCCCAGCACGAACTCGACAAAGCGTCGTACAAACAGGCGCTGAGTGACTGGAAGGAGGCGGGGCGTCTTCTGGCGCGTGCGGTCGACAAGCTGCCGCCTGGCGACGAACGCGAAAAGCTGACGCTCAAACAGATCGAGCACGTGCGCAAGCAGCCTATCACTCCCCGTCGACGCCGCATCGTCCTGGAAAGTGTCAGCACCGCCTCCTTCATGGAGGCAGTCGATGGCGACGGCGAGTCCGTCGCCTTCCACACCCCGGAAGGGGGCACTTTCCTCAACGGCGGTGCCATGGACCTCATGGAAACGCTGAACAAGGGCTGGGACGGTGCGAACCTTACCTATGACCGCGCCCACAAGCGCAACCTCTTCGCGCGCCGCCCTCGTGTCTCAATTTCGATGATGGTGCAGGAGGCGGTGCTGCTCGATAGCATCTCAAAGCGCGGCAATCTGTTCCGACACTCGGGCCACGCCGCGCGGTACCTGTTCGCGAACCCGCCATCGACGCAGGGATCCCGCATGCAGTTCTCGTTGGAGCACGACTGGAGCTGTCTCGCAGAGTTCCACCGTCGGCTGCAACAGTTTTTGGATCAACTCGAAGCGAAACGGGACAGGGGTGACTTCGAACGCGAAGTCTTGACCTTCTCCGAAGACGCGACGCAGTTGTACAAGGACAAAGCAAACGAAATCGAGATGCTCATCCGTCCGGACGGCGCCTGGTTCGAAATCCGCGATTTCGCGTCGAAAGCGCTAGAACACGCAGGTCGTGTGTCTGGCCTGCTGCACAAGTTCTGCAACCAGGAGGGTCAAATCTCTGCCGACACCTTCACGCGAGCCTGGACGCTCGTGCACTGGCACGCCGAGGAGTTCAAGTCGCTCTTCACCGTTCGGACAGCAGAGATGCAGTTCGTGGCTGATCTGGAGACGCTCACCCGGTATCTTCACCAGACGTTTTTCGTGCGTAACGTGGAGGGCGTTCCCAAGAACGTGGTCTTGAAGGCCGGCCCCCTGCGTCCGGTCAGCACTTTGACACCCGTCCTCGATTGGATGGCGTCTCAGAACCAGATCCGCATGAACGCCGCCTACCCTCGGGCGCCGGTCATGATCTGGTTCAACCCGCACTTCTTCGGTCAGTTTGGCATGCCCCCGAACAGCGGCCCAAGCGGGCTTTTCCGATACTAGGCTAGTGCCCACTCCATGGCCGTCTCCCCTCAGGAGACGGCCTTTTCGTTCGCGAAACGTGCGATTCGTGCGACTCGGTTGCACGAACCGCACGCCTTTCGATGGGAAGGTTCGCTTGTGATGGGGCGCTGATGGCAGGGCGGTAGCACCAACCGACTTCCAAAGCGCGATAGAAGAGTGCCTACGCGTCGAGGTCGGCGCCCAGCCGCAAGACCTGGCTCTTGGAGACTCGCTCTTGCAGATCGGCTCGAAGAAGCCGTCATCGTGAGTCTTCCTGACCAGATTGGTTCGTCGCAACTCGACCATATGCGGGTTATTCGTGGTGCCACTCTCCGCAGAGCGTCCCTCGCTCGAAAACTTGCACCTCTCCTGCAACATCACCGGCAGGGCCGCAGCCAGTCACTTGACTGCGAGCGGCGTCCTCAGTTTGAGCGACCAACGCCAAGGATAGCGCCGTACAAATTGTGCGATCTGCTGCAACTTATATGAAGCGCGCGGGCATGACGACTGATTCCCTGCACCTTCGCCATCCGCCGTTAACTCCGTACACGTCATTCACCTGGGATCAGGTCACGATCATTCGTGGATACGAATGAATCTGATGCCTGCACCTCCAACGACATTACGGTATATAACGCTGTCCATTTTCCTACTGCAAGTCTAGGAACGGACGAGTTTCTCAAGCCCAGGGGAACGAACGCGGGGTGGCATTGACTGAATCGGTCTCTTCATTCAGAGAGGCACCCAATGCGAACATCCAAGCTAGATCCAGCTCTCGAGTCGATCTACGACGAGATCAGTCGCGATGACATCTATCATCATCTACAGACCTCTATCGATTTCATCGATCTCTCTGAGGGCAACCTCACGATTCGCGGGGTAGACAGCTTCAATGCTGGCCAAATCAAGCGGCTGGAGGAATTCGCAATTGCTGTGGAGAGCAATACGGGCCTTGGCTTCGAAGTCTTCGGACGTGTAGCGCTCGCTCGATTGCCCCTCGCAGCCTACTTTCTCACCGTGATGACCTGCGCGGATATCGACGATCGAGTTCACCACTTCGGTGAACACGTTGAGGCAGTACTCGTGGCAGTCCGACAGGTCCTTGCCCGGCACTATCCATCTGGGTACGACTACAAACACGGCTGCCTGACGCCTCCTTCAATCGAAGAATGCATGTGTTTCAACGCAATCATCGAACTCGCTCGCAAGAAGCTGTGCAGCGGAGAGTTCGCCTCGAGGCAGCGCAGACGCCTCGAGAAGGCGAGAGCCAATTACCGTAGCGGAGCACAGTACCTGTCGGCACTTTTTGATAAGCACTCCAGACTCTTGATTGTGCGCATCGACCTAGGATATCGCGATGGCGTGTACAGCCCGCATCTGGCGCCTGTAGGCGTCGAGCAAGCGCATGGAGACCTCGCCAGGCTGTATAACAATCTTCGACACAACGAGCTGTTCGACCACTTGGTAGGTCGAATATCCAAGCTCGAGTACGGAGAGAGCAAGGGCTACCACTATCACACGTTCTTCATCTTCAACGGCAACAAGCGGAACGCCGCCGAGCACATCGCGCACGCGATCGGCGAGTATTGGAAGAACAACATCACGGGCGGACGCGGTCTTGCCTTCAACTGCAACCGCCGCTGGGCGAAGCGTAGAGGGAACGGAATCGGGATGGTTCATCGCGACGAAGCCGTCAAGCGCAGATACTTAATGAAAGCTTTGGCTTACGTCACCAAGGCTGCTCAGCACCTGGGCGTGCGAGTACCCAAGGGAGGCGCCAAGAACAAGCCGATCATCCGATGTTTCATCAAGGGACAGATCAAGCCCAATGAATCAGGAGTCGGCAGACCACGCGGGAACGCCAGAGTTGCCGCGGGAAAAGTCCAACTAGTCGCGCCGATGCCTGATGGATGGATCGACGAATCCGTAGTGTTCTAGAAATAGGCAGCAAGCCTAATGTGCATCACAGAGCGAAGCGCACGGGATCCGCTTCGGGTTGGTCTCACTCAAGGTCTTCGAGGAGAAATCGGCGCTCACCGCAGGGGCTTCGACGAGCGTTTGCAATCCACACATTCACCGTGCCTTGTAGCGATCCAAGAGGGTCTGCGGAACGAGGTGCACGTCGCCACGGGAGCGCGACAGGGCGACGTATAGCTTGTTGAGCGTCCCAGGCGCCAGCGTTGCAAGCTGGCCACGTGCATGCAATTTCATCGTGTTTGGGTTGAGGACAACGACGATCTCGTCGTAGTGGTCCTCGCCCTTGGATGCGCCCCAGTTCTGGGACGCGCATCCATACTCCGCATGCTGCTGATAGAACAGCTTGACGACATCGGGCCGCCGCCAAAGGACGTCCGCGTCATCTTGGCTCGTCACGTCGCGCACCCGCGCGACTCGGTCCGAGGTCGTCGCGATGGGGATGCCGAGTCGATCCGAAATGAATGAGCAGACCGCCTGGCTGCATCTGCGGCTGTGGGCCATCGACGACGTGTCGACCTCGATGCCGGTGTCGCGGAAGCGCTTCGCGTAGGCGTCGAAGCCCGCGTGCAGGTTCTTGTTGACCGACCCGTCGCGGCTAGTGTCGTAGGTGTGCTGCCGGAAGTCACCGACTAGCAGCATGTCGGCGCGCGCCTCGGCAAGTGCCATCAGGAAGTTGAAGTCGTGTCCGGCGAAGTCCTGCACCTCGTCCACGCAGACCAAGTCGAAAAACTGATCGATGCGCGAGCGCGCCTCGGCCACGAGCCCGCGCGCCATCAGGAACTTCGAGAGGCGGCTGTGATAGAGGCGGCCGCCCCTGTCCATGTAGTAGCCGTCCTGGGTCGCGTTGAACCGCCCCATCCGCGGCGGGTCATTGAAGCTGAGCCCGCGTGTCGGCATTTTCAATCCGAACGCGGGACGGAAGCAGAATGCATGCAGGAAGGTGAAATAGGTCATGACCCGAACGCCGGGGGGCATGCCGCCGTGGCGCTGCGCGATCTTCCTGCGCAGATTGAGCGCGTTCTCGTCGGTGTAGGTGAAGACGAGGCATCGACGCCCCTTCCCAAGTTCCTCCACGATCCGGGTAGTCTTGCCCGACCCGGCGACGGCGAAGATTACTGTCTTGCCCATTCAATCGCCTCGCGCAGATAGCTGGGGACGGCGAGCGCCGACCCAAACTTCTCGAGCAGTGCGAGCGCCGCCTCCGCCTTGTTGTCCAACATCCAGTTTTCAACCGACAGCGTCCTGCGGCCCGGAGCGAACAACTCCTCGCAGCGATCCTTGTTGTCCTGGTAGACGCAAATCTCGAACGTACTGCGACCGTCGTCTTGGTCGGCGAAGACGCGTGCGTTGGCGCCGAGCAGCCCGTCGTAGTTGTCGATGCAGTGGCGCCGATAGTCGCCGTCGTTGTCGCGCACCACGGCGGTCCGGACGTCCAGCACCCTGGCCAGTTCGAGGTAGCGCTTGAAGCTCGTGCCTCCGACGGCAATCACATGAACGGCGTCGCGAGCCAGCGTCGAGCCCGAGCAGGCCTCGTAGAGCGCCGAGACGAGGATGAACTCCGCGTCGCCCTCGACCAGGATGACCCGCGACGACATCGCGAACTCGAGCACGTAGTTGTCCGGAGCCTTGCAGAAGAAATCCGCGGTAGGTCCGTCGAGGCCGCGCAGCGTGGCGGGCTTGCCGCCGCCGTCCATCATGATGACCTTGCGCAGGTCGAGGCGCGCGCAGACCAGGCTGCTGTGGGTCGAGACGAAAAGCTGCTTGCCCCCGGCGGCCGCCAGCCGGTCGAGGAGCTTGCGCATGCTGACGTGGCTCAGGTGATTCTCGGGTTCCTCCAAAAGCAAGGCGTCGATCGCCTCGGCCTTGGAGCCGCGGCCCCTAGCGAGCGCGAACTCGGTCTTGACCAAGGCCTGGCGGCCTCGCCCCCGACTCTCCAGGGGCACGCCGCCCTCGACGATCTGCAAGTCCGACTCGAGATTCGCCTTCGACGAACTGCGCGCCTGAAACTTCACATCGAGCTTGGCGTTGAGCTCGGCGAGATGCTCCGCCGCGAATGCGTTCTTGGCTTGCCGATATCGGTTCTCGTGGCTTCCCCGGTCGCTCGGCGCCGCGTGCGATCGGTATAGCGCGCGCGTGTATTCGCGCTGCGCATAGTCGGCGTTGATCTGCGCGGCGTCGATGAGCAGGTGCCGCATTGGCCGGCTGTGGCCTCCATACGGACTCCCAGCGAAGGTGTGGAATTTGATCGCGTAGAACTCGAACGGGACGTTGTCGCCCTCCCTGGCGAGGAGTTGCTTGATCTCCTCGGCGTAGTCGTCGCTCGGCTCGCACGAGAACCGCAGGCCGAACGTGTTGACATGCAGGGAGTTGCCCCGTCCGCACAGTTCGGGCTCCAGGAGATCGGAGAGATAGACCTCGACGAAGAAAACCGGAAGTGCCTCCGGCCTCTTGCCGCCCGCGACGAAAGCGTCCACCGCGCCCTTCCGCATCAAGGCTTCGATACCCAGCGCTTCTACCTTGCTGCGGCTCGCCGACAAGGCGAAGTCGATAGCAAGCATCACGGTGCTCTTGCCAGCTTCGTTGCCGCCCGCGAAGATGTTGAGCTTCGGGTCGAAGTCGAGCGTCAGAGACTCAAACTTCTTGAAGTTCGACAGCACGACCTTACGAATGTGCACGCGCGGTTCTACGCCCGCGTCCGACCCGGACGCCACTTCGGCTGCCATATCTTCTCTCCCATTCCTCTTGTCGGCCAATCATAGGCGTCGCTGCGCCAGACCGCCTCTCTCCGCCTAAAACGCAAAGCCAAAGGGGAACCCGACATCGGACGATCTAGCGTCCGAATTTCCCGACTAGCGCGTGAGGCCACACCACACCGCGCGCGGCCCTGGCGACGCTGACTTCGAGCCGATGCAGACGCCTGCACTGCGCTCCCGTAGTACCTCGTCGCAGGCCTGAAGGACTTGCCTCACGACTGGTAACAGCAGTTCACCTGCTTGATCCCCCGGTGTACCCTTACCGCGAAAGCGAAAAACTGTACATAATCCCAGCTTTCTCCTCGCCCGAGCTGGAGGGGCTCACCAGTTGAGCGACCTGCGCCCTAGAATGCGCTTCATGAGCACCGCTACGAACGCCTCGGGGAAGCCGCCCGCGCATTTCTCTGGGCATGAAACCTTTCCTCTTCGTCAGATGTGGCTGAAGAAGGCTTTCGATCGGTCGGATGACGGCCTCATCAAAAAATCGACTTTCTCAGACGAAAACGCCATCGCTGCGTTTGGTGTGGGCAAGAACATGGTGGCGTCGATTCGGCATTGGGCCTTGGCGTGCGGTGTCATGCGCGAATCGGACGATGGATTCCGCATCGGCGCTCTCGCTCGAGAGGTCCTCGAAGATGGCGGCCTCGATCCATACGCCGAGAACCCTACAACCGCATGGCTTGCTCATTGGCAGCTCGCCGGTCGATGCTTTCGATCGACCACGTGGCATTGGCTGTTCAACCACGTCACAGCACCGAGCTTTACCCGACAAGAGCTCGAAGAGCCACTTGCGCGCTACGCTCGAGAACTCGACCCGAAACACCGCCTATCTGCATCAACAATCTCGCGCGATTTGGAGACTTGCCTTCGCAGCTACGCGCCGCGCGCGGCCGGCGGCTCTCCCGAGGACTTCGCCGAGCCGCTGCTTGGCGAATTGGGCTTGCTGCAAGAGGTACACAAGGGGCAATACGCCTTTCGGCGCGGCCCCAAGGCCTCGCTGCACGATGGCGTTTTCGCGTATGCCCTCGTCGACTTCTGGAATCGTGCGGCCGACGGCCAAAGCTCGCTAGCCTTCGAGACCGTCGCCTACGCGGAAGGCTCGCCCGGGCGGGTCTTCAAGCTCGACGAAGAGTCGATTGCACAACGGCTAATTGCCCTCTCCGACTTTACCGGGCGCAGGCTCGAATGGACCGACTCCGCAGGCCTCAGGCAAGTCCACCGCAAGGAGCTGGCCAGGGAAGAAATCAAGAACATGATCAGGCGCGCCTATGACTGACAAGAAGCAACTGGCGCTGTCCGACATCGTCCAAATCTCGCGGCAATACCAGCGCTCCATCCGCGTCGACGCCGACCTCGGCCGAGCGGACGCCCTCGCCGGCTACATCTGCCACACGACGGCGAACTCTGTTGTCGACGGCATGTGCAAGCAACTTGCGGGCACCAACCAACGCTGCTTCACTTGGACCGGCCCTTTCGGCGGAGGCAAGAGCTCGCTGGCCGTAGCCTTGGCGAGCGCCCTGCATCCCGACAAGAACCTGCGAGCCAAGGCCCGTGAGGCGCTGCGTCTGGACTCCAAGCCCGCCTTCGACAAGGCCTTTCCAGTACGCAAAGGGTGGCTGCTCGTGCCGACCGTGGGCCGGCGCGGGAGCGTGGTCGCCGAGCTGCATGCGTCGCTACGCCGCACGCAGGGCCGCAATGTCGACGGCCGCAGCAAGCCCACCGCCCAATCGCTGATCGCGGAGCTTCTCGAAGAGGCCCAGAGCCGCCCGCAGGACGGCGCACTGGTCATCATCGACGAAATGGGCAAGTTCCTCGAGGCCTCTGCGCTGGGCTCCGGCGACGACGTCTACTTCTTCCAAGAGCTGGCCGAGGCCGCAGCTCGCTCCGAAGGCCGCCTCGTAGTCGTGGGCGTGCTGCATCAGTCCTTCGCGCAGTATTCGGCCCGACTGGGCATCGATACCCGCGACGATTGGGCCAAGATCCAAGGCCGGTATGTCGACCTCCCCTTCGTGGCCGCGAGTGACGAAGTGGTCGAGCTCATCGGCCGAGCCATTCAAAACAAAGACGGCCCGCCGCCCTGGATGCCCAAGGCTTCCAAGGACATCGCCGAGGCCATCCGCTCGCGTCGTCCCGCCGTCGGCAAGGATTTTGCTAAGGCTTTGGAGGCTTGCTGGCCGCTGCATCCGGCCATGGCTGCGCTGCTGGGCCCGATCTCCAAGCGGCAGTTTGGGCAAAACGAGCGCAGCACCTTCGGCTTCTTGTCGTCGGTGGAACCGCATGGCTTTCGCTCGTACCTGAATTCGACACCCAAGAGCGAAGCAAGCTGGTATCGCCCGAGCGATTATTGGGACTACCTGCGCTCAAACTTGGAGCCGGCGATCCTGGCCTCTCCTGACGGCCACCGCTGGTCGCAGGCTGTCGAGGCGGTCGAGCGCGCCGAAGCTAAGACCGGCGACGCCTTGCTCGTGTCGATGATTAAGAACATCGCCGTCATCGACATGTTCCGGAATGGGTCAGGCCTAGCGGCCGATTCGACGGTGATCGAATCGCTCCTCTACCCGCGGCCCGCGGCTGAGCTCCAAGCCGCCCTCAAGAAGCTATCCGACCTCAAAGTCGCTCTCTTCAAGAGTTACACCGGCGCTTGGTCGGTGTTTGAAGGCAGTGATTTCGACATCGACGCAGCCATCGCCCAAGCCCTGGCTGCCTCTCCCGGCGTCGACTACGCCCGACTCGCGCAGCTCATGGGCCTGCATCCCGTGGTGGCCAAGCGCCACTACCATGAGACGGGCTCCATGCGATGGATGGAGCTTTCGCTGTGCAGCATCGAGCAAGCCGAGAAGATTGCGGCCGACTACCGTCCCAAGAAGGGCGAGTTCGGTGCCTTCATCCTCGCGCTGCCGGGCAAAGGCACGAAGCCCAGGGATGCGAGAAAGCGCGCGCAGGCCTGCGCCAAGCTTCGCCCATGGCCAGTGATGATCGGGATCCCTGAAAACCACGCCCGCATCGCCGAGCTTTCTGCGGAACTGGTGGCCTTGGAACAAGTCAAGGATCGCCATGAGCTCTCGGGCGACGCCGTCGCTCGCCGAGAGGTCTACGCCCGTTTGGCAGCCACCCGCGCCGACCTGGAAGACCAACTACAAGCCGCGGTGTCGCTGGCAAAGTGGCACGACGGATCCGATCAAGTCGTGGAGCCGGGCTCAAAGTTGTCACCCGTCGCCTCGGAACTCGCTGAAGTGCTGTTTGGAGACTCGCCGCCGGTATGGAGCGAGCTCGTCAATCGAGACGGTGTGTCCAGCAACAGCGTCAAGGCCCGCCGCGACCTGTTGCACGCGATGATCAACGCCGAAGGCCAAGAAGCCCTAGGCATAGAGGGCTACCCAGCCGAGCGAGGCCTCTACGAGACGCTTCTCAAACGCACGGAGCTGCATCGCCAAGACGCGTCTGGAGCCTGGCGCTGCATGCCGCCGGACAATCAATTCGCCACCGGATTCAAGCCCCTGTGGGACGAGACGCGTGCCCTCTTCTCGGACGCCGACGCCCGCGTGGGCGCGCACGAGATCTACGCGATGTGGAGCGCTCCGCCCTTCGGCATGAAGCTCGGCATCCAGCCTGTGGTACTCACAGCCTTCCTGCTCGCTCACAAGGCCAACATCGCCGTCTACAAGGACGGGATGTTCGTGCCCAGGCTCACGGACTTCGACATCGACGAGTGCCTGCAAGACCCTGATCGCTTCTCACTGCGTTGGGTAACCATCGACGAGGACAAGAATCGCATCCTTGCAGGCATTTCAAAGCTCCTGGCCGAGATCGGCGAGAACGCTGACGCGGCTGATCCACTCGAGGCGGCTCGCGGCTTGGTGGCCATGGTCTTCAACCTGCCCGAGTGGGCTCGCCGCACCTCGCGGCTGAGCAAAGCCGCCAGCGCGATGCGCGACATGCTCTTGAAAGCCAGCGATCCGCACAAGGTGCTGTTCGTCGACCTGGCGTCGCTGCTCGAAGCAGCCGACGGCAAGGCCTATGTGAAGGCGCTCCGCGCGCCGCTGCAAGAGCTCGCTGGCGCTTACGGAAAGATGCTCTCGGAAGTGGAAGGCAAGATGCTCGCCGCCCTCGACGCGAGCCGGGATGATCTTGAGTCCCTACGCGAGCGGGCGAACTCCGTGTCCGGCATTTCGGGCGACTATCAGATCGATGGATTCGCAACGCGCCTGGCCAACTACGACGGATCGCGCGCGACCCTCGAGGGCATCCTGAACATGGCAGCCGAGAAGCCGCCACGCGATTGGGTGGATCGGCACATCGACGCGGCCGTCTTGGAGCTGGCCAAATATGCCCGCCGCTTCCGCGAATCGGAGGCCTTTGCCGGGGTGCAAGGCCGCGCGGCGCACAGCGAAGCGATCGCCGTGGTCATCGGCGCAGGCGCGGACACCAAGACGATCTCGCGATCCTTCTCGATTCCGGATCGCCATCGCAAGACTGTGGAGGCCAAGGCCAACGAGCTCGCCTCGATGCTGGAAGGCCAAGGCCTGGGTACGGAAGTATTGCTGGCGATCTTGGCCAAGGCCGGGATGAAGCTGGTGTCCATCGACAAGGAGACGGCCAATGGCTGAACGCCACGTACTGGGGATCTCGGGCGGAAAGGACAGCGCCGCTCTGGCCGTCTACATGGCCACGAAGCACCCTGAGCTCGACATCGAATACTTCTACACCGACACCGGCGAGGAATTGCCTGAGGTCTACGAGTTTCTCGCCAAGCTCGAAGGCAAGCTGCACAAGCCAATCCTGCGGCTGAACCCCAATCGCGACTTTAAGTTTTGGCTGCGCCAATACAACCACTTCTTGCCCAACCCCAATTCGCGCTGGTGCACCCGCAAGTTGAAGCTGGCCCCGTTCGAAGAATGGGTCCGACCGATGTTGGCGGCTGGCGACAAGGTCACCTCCTATGTGGCCATCCGCGCCGATGAGGACTATCGCGAGGGCTATGCCGCCAAGGCCGAGAACCTCTTCGTGAAGCTGCCCTTCCGTGAGGCCGGCATAGACAAGGCCGGTGTCATCGACATCTTGGAGAACTCCGGCGTCGGCTATCCCAAGTATTACGAGTGGAGATCGCGCAGCGGCTGCACCTTCTGCTTCTTCCAGCAGAAGATCGAATGGGTGCGCCTGCGCGAGAAACACCCCGACGCCTACGAGGCTGCGAAGGCCCTCGAAAAGGATGCCTTGGAGCACGGCTCGCCCTTCACCTGGTCCAAGGGCGAGTCTCTCTCGGACATGGAGCAGCCTGAGCGCATCTCGGAGATCCAAGCTGAATACGGCATCCGCCGAGCCCGCATGCTCAAGAGCATCCCCATCAATCCGCTTCGGCCTGTGAAAGCTTGCCCGGACGACATCGACGACATCTACGGGATAGATGAGGGCAATGGGTCCTGCGCGGTTTGTCACAAGTAGGTCAAAGCAGATCTAAGCACTTATCCAACTTGGAGACAGAAAGGGGAAGGCGCCCTCCTGTTGAAAAGACCGCAAACTCGTCCATCTTGATGTTTAGCGTAGCTCTCTTGACTGACAAGAGAGTTGCCTGCGACGAGTACTTGACGAATAGTTCGATCTGATAAGTACCTACAGGCCACTCACTGGCCTCATACCCTGCTCGTTCAACAGGTACGAAGACGATCGCCTGCTGCACCGAAGACTGCGGAGAAATCGCGAAGTCTCCGAACGGCTGAGCCTCGCGACGTCTAGTGACGTGCTGCGCGCTTGGGCCTGACTGAATCACGCACTCCGGCCGGTAGCGCATCTCACGCTCGCCAGACCACACGCGTATCAAGAACATTTCAACTATCGCCGTTGATGCACCGCCGTTGACAACGGTGAGCGGCAGCACCAACTCAAAGACCCTAGACGCTCCAGTGACCGGGGCGGCGAGTTCTACGACACTCCAAAGAACGGCGCAGTTTGCGGTGAGACGCTGCTCAACCGCATGCGGATAGGACGCCGTAATTCCAGCCAGAACCCATCCATCAAACTCTTCTCTCGACATCCGCTTTCCTCGTACTGCCGACTGCGTCAGGCGCGCAACGAGTTCGTGAATTATCGACTCGCGAAGCGGAAGAGGAAGAGGATCGATGGACTTCGCCGTTAGGTATCGATCGACCTTGGTGATTGCTTGATCGAGAAGCGCCAAAGTGTCCACCGATGTTGGCGTCGGCACATCTACCCCATCAAACGGTGCATCGTCCAGTACAGCTGCAGCGATTGGGCCAGCAAGCACTAGCTGGTACTTGGTGGCATGGCCGGAAGCTTTAAGATCCTTGCACCATGCCACCACGTCGCCTTTTCCAATCTGATTCTTGGAAGACTTCACCTGTTGCGCGCAACTGGAGCCATCGGCGTACTCCCAATAGATGTCTACTTTGTCGTTCAGAGAGTCAGGCTCAAGCGTAACGGCAGTCCAGGTTGCCGTCGGCGAGAGAGAGTCGAGCAGGCAAACCAGAGTCTGCACCGAAAAGCCGCGGATCGCTTCGCGCCCACCCATGGCTAGTTCTCAAACTCAAAGAAGTCCATCGCCATTACGCCCCAAGCAAAGCGAATCTCTTCAATTCCTCTGCGAAGCTTCTCGCTAGGCGCCTCGTCTTCCAATCTCGCCCAGGCAGCAATGAGCGACAGGACTTCTCTGGCGTACTCAACTTCCGGTCCATCATCGTTTTGCAGCGTTTCAAAGAGACGCGCATGCACTGGGTGCCGAGTATTGAGCGTTACCAGAATCACGCCTCCGGCGGTGGCCACGTCAAAGATGCTGGAGCCCGGCAGATCAGCGTGCCTGAAACGAAACTTGATTTTCTTTCGGACGTAGTCGACGGCTAGGTCGTGAGCCTTCCCTTCCTCCAATCCGTCCAGCACTATATCAACCGTTAGTGCTGTCGCACGCTCATCAGTCGACGCGTGCTCCTCTCTATCGCTCTTGCCGATATCTCCAGTCCGCTCTCGGCGTCTCATCACCGAGTCTGTTGCTGCCTTCTCTGCCTTGTTCTCGCCTCGCTCCTTCGCGGCCTGCGTACGTTCACCTTCTCGCATTTTGGCCACTTGCAAGCGCATTGAATGCAACAGCTTTTCAATCTCCCGACTGATGCGGTACATGGCGAGACGAGGGTCATGATCCTGCTCAAGCATGTCCTGATAGTCCCGCACGCTAAGCCCTTCCTCTCCGGCGTCGTCATCCATGCTCAGTCGCATGAAGCCAGTGGCGGACTGCTTGTTATTGGTGACGCCGAAAACATCGTCTAGGCCGGGATCGAACTGCACTTCAATGCCCCACCATCTTTCACGAGTGTCGTAGGAGTTTGTGAAACTGTGGTTGAGCTCCAGCTCTCGCTTAGCCCTGACGACGGAAATGCCTTGATTCTTCTGGGCATGCTGACCAATGGCCTTTGTTCCGCCCTCACGCCTTGTCTCCGGCTTACAGATCGACGCAGTGATCGTCACCGGATGTTCCACTCCGTTGTGGGCCACGGCCAGCACTAGGGGCTGTCCGAACATCACGAAGGCAGGCTTCTGACTGAATGGCCCCGGAGCATTCGTGCCCGACATCAGGTAGAGCGGATCGTTCGCCTTAACAAAGCTTTCGAAAACGGATGTCTTAGTTTTGCTCTCGTAGGCAGCGAGCCGAATCCTTACGGACTTGTCATCGATAAAGTGCCGATAGACACGCCCGCTGATAAATTCGGTGTGCCGTAGCAGTGTCGTGCTTTGCTTCCAAGAGACGCGATCCAATTTGCTCCACACAACCAACGTACCGTGCGCCTCGACGTTGCCAGCAATGAGTGCCCGCCATTCGGAGGGAATCTCAGACAGCCGTGGTTCGGGAACTTCTGTCATCACGCCATCTTGAATCTCTTGAACGTCCAGATAGGCGTGATGCACTTTTCCTTCTTGCCAGGTCCACACATCGACGCGTTTGCATTGAGAGATCGAAGAGTTTGGCAACCCCATCCCGAACTTTCCGATACCCTTCTGTTGAGATTTTTCGAGGCGTGAGCCGTTGCCGAACTGCAAGGCTTTCCTCAACAACGCTGGGTTCATTCCCTTGGCGTTGTCATAGACCGCAACACGCGAAATCTGACGTCGACCATCGACTGGTGCCTCGTCAATACAGATGACCTCGACTTCGGTGCGAGATCCAGAGTCCTCGCCAGCCTGAACAGAGTTGTCAATGAGCTCCGCGAGTGCGTGAGCGGTATCGCGATACCCGGAACTCCGCATCGCAGAGATCGACAGGTTCTGGGGAATTATGGGAAAAGACATGCGATCTCCTAGAAGTCCAGTGCTGACCAGTCGCCCAGCGTTGACCAAGTACCTAACGACGCCACCAAGCTGGCATCGACCTTCGCATCAGCGGTCACTACAAGCCTTAGCGGAGCTAGGGCGACATCACGAGACTGCACGAGACGTCCAATGGTTGAAAGAAGAGATGCTTTGGACTTGATTGGCGACGCTATAACGCACGACGCGATGTCCGGAATAGAACTTCCGGCGAGCAAGAATCCATGCACACACAAGACCTTCTCGTCTCTTGCAACGAACCGCTGAATAGCAAGAGTGCGCGCAGCTAGAGGTTCATCTGAGGTAATTGAGCTCGCAGGTATTCCTAGAACAGGTAAAAGGCCAGCAAACAGCCTCGCACAGGAGGATGTAGTCGCGTAGAAGACAACTCGCCCAATGCTCTTGGCCTCAGCCTGCAATAGTGCCAGCAAGCTCTCGTTGCGTTGAACGTCGTCCGCTAGCCTACTCACATAGGCCTCATCAAAGTCAAGCGAGCTGACCTCGCCAGCGGCGGGAGCAGCAGCGGCTGTAGTCTGACTCGCGGTGAGCTCCACGATTGAGCCGGAGACGTGCATGAAATCGCCGACGTCATGCGGCGAGTGCGATTCGCCCTCATCTCCCACCGTGATGCAGCCTCCCCGAAAAGCCGCCTTCAAATCGTTCCGGTGGTGTCCAAGAGGAATGGCGGCTCCAGGCGACGCCAAAATGCCGACCAACGGAAATGCTCCGCCTGACAACATTTTCCCGATGATCTCTGCGCCGACAGGGTGAACAAGGTTCTCTGCATCTGCAAGGATCGCCACCGATGTGGTTGCGCCGAGCTTCATGAGGGCGTCGCTATCCTTGTTGACTCGAAAGATGTCAATTACCGCAATCGCCCCGCCGAGCCGGTCTAAATCGCGAGATGGGTAGTTGCCATACATCTGAAGGAGGGTGGTATCGCGAGAACCCAGTTGCCTCCACACTTCTCGCAGTTCCAAAAACGCCTCTTCGCACATGGCTGCGCCCGGAGCAAGCCAAACAACGGATCTGCCATCGTCTTCCGAGCGAAAAAAGTCCAATGCGGCCGTTGCGACAAGCCGCAGCTTCCCCGCGCCGAATGGCATGTGAACAAGAGTGGCAGATGGCTTAGCGATTGCTCGTCGAAGGTCTCGGAATGCACTCAGTTGATGCGCTCGGAGCTTATGTGACGCAACTGCCTTCTCAGATCCTTCTGTTCGCTGATGGAGAACCTCGGGCTCGCCAGTCTCCAAGCCGTACCACCTTTCCAGAAGTTCTAGGTTTCTAGGCTTATCGAAATCCGTAGCTTTCAGTGTTTGGTGGGGAAAGAGTGCAGGCAACTGAAGCAATTCGCATAGCGCTGTGGCCTCTGATTTGTCAAGTCCAGAGATCAGAAGCTCGCGAATGTCCGATCTCTTCAAGACTTTGTGGGCACCATGCACGTTCACGAAGAAATAGGCCAAACCCTTGGGGCTTGCTGCGCCCAGCTTCTTGCTAAGTAGCGCCATAGTCGACGGCCCCAGCAAAGTAGCAAGAGTGGACGCCTCGTTCCTGGAGAGATGTTCAACAAGCAGCGACGTCTCGATCCAGCTGTAGGACTGCATAGCCGACGGAGGTTGCATAGTGTTAAGCGTTGCCATCCGTTGATCCCGGTACGTTGTCCTGACAGATTGCAACCACTGCGGCCTCGATATCCTGATCAGACAGGAATGGGGCTTGCGCGAAGACCAGTCCTTGCTCGCCATTGAGCTTGGCGGCCAGATGTCCTCGCCCCAGTAGCAGCTCAGCGCCAGGCCGATCAAGCGCGATCTTCGATGTCGCTTCGCTGGACACCTTCAAGATCAGGCGGTTGCCCAGGTTCTCGCGAAGCTGCATCGGCATCACGTCCTTGTCAGGACGCTGCGCCGCGAAGATGAGATGGATGCCAGCCGCGCGGGCCTTCACGCCAAGGCGCTGCACTGCCGCCCCGACCGCGCCCTTGTAGGCGTCGTCGAGCATCCAGTCCGCGAACTCGTCGTGGACAAGGAAGACCATGGGCAGGCGCTCCTCGGCCGACACCTTGGAGTTATAGGTGGGCAGATCACGCGCACGAGCCTTGGCAAAGGCGCGGTAGCGATCCTCCATTTCCTTTACCAGCGCTTCAAGCACTTCGCCCGCCTTCTCCTTTGTGGTGACGATCTCGTCGCGCATGTGGGGCAAGTCTGCCAACGGGGCGTAGTCGACGCCCATCTTGGGGTCGATCAAGATGAGCTGAGCTAGATCTTTGGAGTTGGTCGCTGCGATGTCCAGAATCAAAGCCTGAATCAGCACCGACTTGCCGCTGCCGGTCGCGCCAGCCACCAGTGAGTGCGGCTCGTGGGACGAGAGCCCGCCGAACTCCGCGCCGAGATTCAGATACAGCAGCGCGCCGTTGATCTCTTGCAGTCCCAGGAGGAAGGACGTGTTGATGCCAGCCACGTTGCGGTTGAGCTCGCGGCGAGACCAGAGCTCCCAGAGCGACACGGCCTGGCGCTTGGAGCCAGCGACCGTCACCACGATCTCGCCCGGCTTGGGCTGGACCGTGACGAGGTTGATCGCATGGGTTGTCAGGAGCTGCGTGCGCTTGTTTTCGATGTCCTCGACGCGCAGTCGGTCGGAGCCGGCTAGACGCACCAGGCAACCATTAGGCGTTAGCCGAGTCCCGAGAATCGCGGCCTGCAGCCCGTAGCTGTTGAGGGCGGCTTTGAGCTTCTTGGTGACATCCTGGGCCCACTCCTCGCGTCCTGCATCTGACTGCGCGCCGCCAGCGAACTTGGAAGAGACGAGCTCCGAGAGCGCGGCGCCGAGGTTGGCGGATGGGGCAGGCGCTGCCGCTGCCGCTGCCGCTGAATCCTGAGCCGAAGCGGGCGCCGCGGCGTCGGCTTGGGCCGGGCTTTGCGCAGAAGCCGCAGGCTCTTGCGCCGGGCTGCCGGCCGCAGCCGCCGCAACGGCTGCCTCGGGCTCTGAGGCTGCTTCGATGCCGGCATCAACCGCGCTGTTGGCGAGCTGGCCCATGGCAGCGAGCCATGGCACCCGAGGAGCGGGCTTCTTGAAGCCGTGACCATTCCAAGGCTGATGGGCTCCTAGCCCCGCGCGGGCTTCGAGCCCGCCTGATCCCTTGGAGTAGGCCTCGACGAGCTTGCGAAGGTCCGAGCGGTCGAAGACCTCTTGCCAGGCATTCACCCCGTCGGACTCCTCCAACAGCTCCTGGTTGGAGGCGGAGGCTGAGCCGGCATCGGAGGTGTGGACGTAGACGTGCGAGTAGCCGCGCAGCGAGATCTCCACATCACCCTCGCGAAGCTTGGCGCGGGAGCGCTCCATCAGACCTGTCATCCCCGGCGGGATGTCCGCGTCGATGAGCATGTCGGCTAGGCGGGCGAGCCATACGTCGCGGTCCAGTCGGCCGGGATCTCCGAAGAGCGCCTCGCGGAACATGCCGAGCGTGGCCAGCAGTTGGTCCTTGGAGTCGCGGCGCGCCCTGGCCAGCCCGTCGGCTGCGACGTATTTCGACTCGACGATTGAGATGACTACGCGGACGCCCTCCTCCCTCTCTTCAACATTGAGGGCAAGGATGTCGGCGATGCGGCTTTCAGGCTGCGAGAGCCAGCTCGCGTAGTCGTCGAGCAGGAAGTAGGCGGTCAAGACCTGCCCCCCGCCCGCGGCGACCCTGAACTCTTCGGCTAGCAGATGGCGGCTGAGCACCAAGCCGATCATTTCGCCCGCCGAGACGCCCCGCTTGGCCGCCCGCAGCACGATGTCGCCAGAGACCGAGAGCGCATCCCGCTTGGCCTTGTCGGCGGCGGCTTGGATCTCGGCAGCGTCGAGCTGCAAGTTCAGTTCATCCAGGCGGCGGCGCACCAACACGCCAAGCAACCGAAGCTCGGAAGTCGAGCTCACGATCATGTTGCGGCCATTAGTGGAGCCGCGGCGGTAGCGGACGACCGTGATGTCGTTGTGCTGGAGCTGGCGTTTGTCAAGCAGCTCGTCATAAGTGGCGACCCATTCGGCCAGGTCATGGGCGTCCTTGATCATGCCGGCGAGCGCCGGGCTTTGCAGCGAGATGCGCCGGGCTGGCAGGTAACGCTCGCCTGGCAACGCGTCGAGCTGGCGGCAGACGGCGGCCACCGCGGACACGTAGGCCCAGCCTGAAGCCGTCTGCCAGGGGCAGGCCAGAAAGGTAGTGGACTTGAGCTCGTTTTCGCCCGAAACGCTGCGGTAGGACCAGCGCGAGGGTGCATGCTCGAGGTTCGGCCGATCGTTCGTCCAAGGCACGGAAAGCCACTCGGATTGAGCCGCGCGCGAGACTACGTCATGTAGGAAAGCCACGTCGAAGGCCTTGAAGCCTTGGGCACTCTCTCCAGGCGTCGCCGAGATCGGCGTCACCGAGATGCGCAGCTTCGAGATGAAGTTGTCACTGGTCTCGCTGACCACGGGCAGATCTGGGTCATCGCCGGCCTTGTTCACCAGTTCGCCGTAGACGCTGCGCAGCTTCGCCGGATCCGAGTGGCGCACCGACACGCTGCATTGGAGCTTTCCGTCCTCCTGGATCGAGGAGAGCTCGCGCACTGTAGCCAGCGGGAGCTCGGCCGCGTCGGCGTTGTAGAGCACCACGCTGAGGTTCGACGCCTCGTGAGGCTGCAAACCGACGTAGCGCTCCAAGAGTTCTCGCGCCTGCTTGGCCGCTGCCGCCGGATCCACGTCGGTCATGGCGTCCTCGGTGCCGCGCGTGGGCGACTCCAGGAGGCTATAGCCGTTGACCGTGCTGCTCTCCGAGACCAGCGTTGGCGCGCCGGCCCGATTTAGGACGGCAATCTCCGGATAGAACGGATGGGCGATCTCATCGGAGAGCTCACGCATGAAGATCTCGCGGTCGCCGTAGAGGATGCTGCCGCTAGAGAGCAAGTGGGTGGCGAACCCCGCCACGCGGCGGGATTTCACCGCCAGAGCCTTCATGCGCTCGGGGTGCCAGGGCGGGATGATCAGCGCGGGATTGTCTCCTGCCACGCGGGCCGTCCCGACCGACAGGATCTCCGAGACCAAGCGCGATCGGCAAACGTCTCCGCGGGCCTGCGACATGAGGGTCGACATCAGCGCGGCGAAGGACTCGGCCTGGCGCATGACAGCCTCGCCGTGCAGGCCAATGGCGACGAAGTCCTCCATCGCCTTGATGTAGTCCTCCTCGAACTTGTCCCAGGACGCTCTGACCTCGTCGCGCTGCGACGGGGTCAGGTAGCCGCCTTCCGCCAGATCTTTGATGCGGGATTTGATGTCGGCCCGCAGGCTGCGCAGCTTGTTGGCCGCGGGCACGAGTGAGCCGGCGTCAGTGGAGTAAGTGGCCTCCAAGGTGCCGGCGTCCAGCAGAGACACGTTTTGCACCCCGCCCTTCTTGCTCACCAAGCGGCGCGGAACTTCCGTGCAGCCGACCGCGCCCTTCTCCAAGAGCCGGCGCATGTCGGCGACCATCGAGAGCCCGATCGACGTGGGCTTGTAACTCCACAGAAGCTGGGTCTTCGCCAGCACAGTCTCTTTGTCTTTGGAAACCTGGACCAGGGCCACATCGAACTTGATCTGCAAGGCCACGCGCGAGAGCGACGAATTCGGCCGGACCTTGTTCTTCTTGTCGTTGCGAAGCTCCTTCTCCTTGGCGAAGAAGCCCTCGTAGTCAAAGAGCGGGTCGGGCAGATTCGCATTGCCAAGGCGCTCCACCTTCCATTCGGCCTTGGAGCCCATGAGCTCCTTCAAGCCGCGATACATCGCCGAGAAGTAGCTTCCAGCGTCGTAGTTGAAGCGCTCGCGCCACTCCTTGCGACCCTTGGCCACGGTGAAGCGCAGGATCCGATCGCCTTCGGCATCGCGCAGGCCCGCATGGAGGCTATTGACTACGCGAGCGAAGCCGTCGAAGAAGTCGTTGCACTCGATGGGCTTGCCGTAGAGGGCTTTCTCCCAGCGGGCGCAGAGCTTGGCGTCTTGCTCAAGCAGCCGACGGTGCTTGACGAAGAATTCCTCGTCGTCTTCGTTGAAGTCGGAGCGGCGCTCGCGCGACTTCAAGTCTTCCAAGAGCTTGCGGGCCTCGAGGTCGAGCGAGTTCTCTTGGTCGCAGTCGTGGTCGAAAAAGCGGACGGTCGCATCGGCCAAGCCAAGCTGCTTCTCCTTGGGCTTGTCGAAAGCCAGGTAGACGCCGTCGGCCTCCCATTCGAACTGGGCCAAGGCGGAGGCGGCCTCCTGGTCTCCGGCGGGGGCCGCGGCGAAGGCGTCGAGCGCCAAGCGAGCGGCTTCGGCGATCTCGGCGGCATTGGCGGCGATGCGCTCGTTCAACTCTTCCGGGTCCAGCGGCTGGCCGTTCTGGCGTAGCTTTTTCAGTAGCGGCGCGCGCTGCGTATAGAGCTTGGCGAAGGCCTTCTGCCAAGGCTTCCGAAGAGACCCGAAGCTCTTGGCGTTGGCGAAGAAGGCGCTGTCGCGGGGCAGACCCGCGCGAGGAAGGGCAAAGCCCAAGGCATCGCGGATGGCCAAGCCCCGGGTGGACATGGCCTCGACGATCTCGGAGCAGAACTCGCCGAGCTGGACGAGAGAAAGCTCGGAGGAGGCTAGCAAACCGCCCAAGGCCGCATGGAACACCAGGCGGTCGTCCGGCACGGGCGACTGTCCGCCGGCATGCAGCGCAGCCTCAACCCAGGGCTCGGGATCGGCTCGCATCTCCTTGGCGCCGATAGCCATGACGTGGCCGAGCGTGTCGGCCAGGTTGTGCTCGTTGCCATTGGCCGTGAGGATAGCCGCCTTGGCGGTCGTCGCGTTGTTGCGGACGTAGCCGGCGTTGCGCGAGATCAGGATCTCGGGCGGTAGGCCTTGCCCATCGACCAAGGTCTCCGGGATCATGAGATCAACGCGGGCGAGCAGGTCGGGATTGGCGAGAATCGCCCGCGCCACCGCCGCGATTTGGTTCGACGAGAGCTTGTCGAGGCGGAAGAGCGCGGCGGAATCCCCCGGCTGGCCGGGGTTTGAAATGCGCTTGGCGAGAAGATCCGCGCCGACGCGCCCGATGATGCGGTCGGTCAGCATGCGGCCTCTCCCTTGAACGCGAACGGATTTTCAACAAACGAACAGGAATCGGAGAGCCTGCGGACCAGGCCCAACCCCACGAGCCGGGCTTCGAGGTTGTTCCGGTTCTCGCTGAGCTCCTCTTGGTCGACGAGCTTCGCGTCGACCAGGCGCGAGCCTTCGGCGTCGCCAAGGACCAGGCCGTAACGCTTCTTGGCTTCAGCCAGGAATTCGTCGAACTGCATGCGGTCGTCGACGATGGCCACCACGATCGACTTCAAGAGCCGGTCGCTGGGGGCGTAGCGCGTGCGCCGGGAAAGGCGTCGCGAGCTGAGCCCAATCGCCCGCGACCACGACGCGTGGATCTTGCCAACGTGCTGCTGATGGCGCGCGAGGGCGAGCTCAGCGAGCTTGCCAACCAACACGTCGGGGCTTTCGCCTGAATAGTCCTCATCGTCGCCGCCATCCACCGATGGCCACTGGAAGCGCTCGCGCATGAGCCTCACGCGCTCGGCCTCGGGAAACTCGCTTGCGCCGGCCTTCGCCCAGCTCGAGTCCTTGCGGATCGACTCGACGTGGGCTCGCACCGCTTTGGCGGGCAGGCCTTGATTGAGCTGGTAGCTGTCGCCGGAGAGCGCGCGGACCTTTGTGCGCTCCTTGGAGACGATCTCGCAGACGATTTCCACCGGATCGTCGTCACCGGCCACGCGCTTGGCCCGCTCGAGGAAGTAGAGCAACATGTTGAGGCCAGAGAGGGCGATCAGGTGCTCCAAGGCATCGTAGATCGGCATGTCCTTGGCCAGGATCGACAGCCAGTCTTCGCAGATCTGATCAAAGCGCGGGTTGGCGGCCTCGGGAAGATAGCCGGACTGCCGGGAGTCGTCGGCGCGCTGCGGCGCACCTTGCATCGCGCGGGCGAGCCGATTCATCGGCGCCTCACGATCGAAGAGGCGCTTGGCCAGCAGATCACCGAGGTCGGCGCCGCGCTTGGCCCGCGTGAGCATCATGTAGAGCAGCTCGCCGGTGCGGGCGAAGAAGCGCCGGTCGTTGCTCATCTTGCCCTTGGAGTCGATCTCCAAGTCCTCATAGAGGGCGTCAGGGCCGAAGGGGAAGACAAACTTGGAGCTCCAGCGCTTGTTGCTGCGCGACTCGAAGGAAGACGAGCGCAGCAGCTCCACGGCCTTGGCGAAATCGTCGAAGCTCGCGAACGAGTGGCGCAAGTAAGCCATGTCCTCGGCGCCATCGCCATTGCCGGTCGAACCTTGAGCGAAGCGCTCGAACCACTGCCGCCACTTCTCCTCGTCGGGCTGCGCGCTCTCCGAGATCGATTCGACGTAGGGGTTGTTGAAGAGCAGCCCGCGAAGGCGAATCTGGCGCTGCGGCTGGAACTTGAAGGCGCCGCCGAGGCCCTGGTGCGGGCGCAACGGCTTGTCCAGGTTCGACCCTAGCGCGCCGAGGAACTCGAGCACTGTCAAATGTGGGAGCTGCTCGTCGTAGAGGCGGTGGCCCCAGATGTTCTCGTCGACGGTGAAGTCGACGCTCTTGATCTCGGGACGCTTGAAGATCCCGCTCATGCCGGGGCCCTCACGGTCACAGGGCGGGCGAAGCCGCGGCCGCCCGGCTCGATGTCGATGAAATTGAGCGTCAAGGCCGAGGCCTCTCCGCCGACCTCGTCGTCATCCCCGGCAAAGCCTGCCTTGCGGACGATCTCGGCCTTGCGCAGCAGCTTCGCCTTAAAGGCCAACAGGTCTTCGAGGCACTCATTGGAGAAGCTCGCCGGCAGAGCGCCTTCGGCGACCCGCGAGAGGAACTCATGCCGAATGGGTGTCAAATCGAAGGCCACAGAGTTGCCTGGGCCTGGAGAGAGCGAGACATCGAGCTGCGGGCGGCCGATCTCCTCATCGAGCTTGATTGCCATTCCCACGCCACCCTGCCTCCGCGACGGCGTCTCGTGATCGCACAGAACGCTCACCCTGCTCTGCGTGAAGCCGCCGGAGCTGGCGATGAAGATGCGATCGACGTTCTCCAAGAGCAGGCCCGTCATGACTCGATTCAGGCCTCGAGCGATGCGCCCGCGCGTGATGTCGCTCACAGGCTTCTTGGCTTTGAGCGATTCGATGATGTCCAAATAGTCGCCCGCAAAGCGGAAGGCTGTCATCGACCAGCGAGGGTAGCCTGGCTCTGCCTCGGGCAGCGTGAAGTAGAGCCGGCGGCGATGGTCTTCCAACATCTCCATAAACTCGGCGGCGCCGCCTTCCAGGCGAGCGCCTTCGTGACCTTCGAGGTAGGCGTCCTGAGCCGCGCGGAAATCGGCCGTCGCGCCGTAAACAGGATCGACAGCCACCAGGCGCGCGAAATCGGCCTGGAGCCGCGAATCGTCCTTGCCGTAGACCAGTAGCCCGTCGGCCGAGTTGGTCGTCTCCTCGCCAACGCCGAAGCTCGCCATGGCTTTGAAGACAGGGCGATCCGAGGCCCTGCGCTTGGGCAGGTTCGCCCCGAAAGCATTTGCGTAGATGCTGGCCTTGCCGATATGCGCACTCTCCTGGATCTTGGGCACGTCGGCGCAGGTCATCAGATTCTCCTTGGCCAACTTCGCATCCGCGTAGCCCAAAACCATGTTGGAGCACAGGGCCAGCAGGTCGCGCACCGGTAGATGCAGCCCGTTGAGGCGGGCGATCTCGATCAGATCGCCGAGCCGACCGGCGAGCTGCCCTCTATCGGCTTCGCCAAGAAGGCGGCGTCGGTTCTCGTCGATCGGGCAGACCTTCCCGCTCGCCTTCATTGAGCAACGCGCGCAGTTGTCCCAATCGGGATGTCCCGCGACGGCCTTGGCGACTTCGTCGAGCGTTTTGCGGCTCGTCGAGCGGCTCAGGTCGAAGACCGCCAGACGATCGGGCGAGGGGCCAGCCTGCAGGAAGCGCTCCTGCAGCGGCTTGCGAAGCGGATGGGCGCGGTCTTGCCGCTTGCCAAGGTCGCGAAGTCGATCGAGAAGCTGCCCATGGTTAGCGGCCAGGATCACGATCTCAGCGTCATCGCCACCTAGCACCGACTTTTCGAGGCGTTGCAGCGGCAGGTCGCTCTCCTGCCCATTGAACTCAGAGAGGTCCTTGATGAAGACAGCCAAGCGGCCGTCAGCCAGGCGATGCTCCTTCAGGTTTTCCTTGCCCGCCCAGACTCTCGGGTCGCCACCTATGCGGGCCCACAGGGCCCGGCAGTGATAGGTCTTGCCATCGCCCGCAGTGCCAGCGATCAGCATCGAACCCGGCACCTTGGATTCGATGTGCTTGACCATGTCGTCAAGGAGCGGCGTGGACAGCCTTATCGGCTCTACTTTGGCTCGGCCCAGCGCGCCCGACACATATTCGTCGAACATCGTCAGGTTGTTCGGCGTGGGACCATAGCTACGCAGGAAGCGCACCCATGCGCCAGCCGGAAACGTGCCTTCGCTGCCTTCTCCCTTAGGTGATGCGCTCATCATCCCGTACTCCTTCTGTGGCGAGTTCCTCTCGATGCGACGCCAACTGTAAGTGATGCGCAGCCCTCGACAGCAGCACCGAGTGCTGAGAACGGTGCTGTTGGCTTTGAGCTCAGGAGTACACGTGAGTTCGATGGAGGCGAATGTCGGGTTTCAAGCGCCGATTCCGTTCTAGGAAGCGTCACGTATGGGTACTCATGGGCCGGTATGCAGCGATAGCCGAAGTCTCACCTCAGAGCAGCCGCTTCCGCTTTCCGTTCGCGAGCTGACATGTGCAGGAGATGGGTGCAGCGCCGGGTGTGACACTGGATGTTCTTCCGCATGGGCATCGAGAGTCGGGCGTCCTTGGCAGCACTTGCCACGCCGGCGCGTCACGGCTTTTCGATGAGGTGCAACTGCACCGTGAACCCCATCAGGTTTAGCCTGCGCGTCGTCGCGTGGAGCGCCACCTTGGCAAAGAACGACAGGTCGAGGCTGCGCGAGCGCTTCGCCGGCTTGCGCATGACGCCGAATACGATGGGGTAGGAGACGGGATCCATACGGGTAGCGAGCGGCGCGAGCGCAAGGAAGCCCCCACGCCCGTAGCGACGTTCGCGCGCGCGCACCGCGCGCCGGAAGCCTTCTCGAGCCGACCGATCCCGGATCAGCGCCTCCGCGGCGACGAAGGCCTGGTTCCAAAGGTGGCTCAGCGGGGCGGCGCTGTGGCCATCCTTCAGGTGGATCAACTCCCGATCCAGAGAGAAGAAGTCGCAAGCTTCCAGCTGCGCGCGCGGGGCGCCTGCGGGTGCGATGCGCGTCTGGTCAATACACAGCAGACGGGCGTCCGTCGACAGCGCAGTGATGAGATCCCGTTCCGTCATGCACGGAGTACGCGGCAAGAATGAGGTCTTTAGCACGCTGCGGTAGGCGGCCTCGATGCCGGCTGCATAACGAGCGTCGATCTCGTACCACTCGCCGTCGAACAACACGCACCGGCGGCCGCCGAGATCCGCCTCGCACACGAGGCAGTTGTACAGGCGCACGCTGCCTCGCCCGCCATCGGCCGCGCGGATGCTCTGCGACTGCCGGACATCGTCCATGCCCTGCAGCGACGCGAAGTCGCCCCGCGCCAGCTCAGCGACGTAGTCGTCGATGTCCACGTCGACGAATCGCTGCTTGGCCTTGGGCAGGCCCGCGCCGAAGTAGCTCACCTCCGGCGACGCGTCCGGCGTGAGCGGCTCCGCAATCGCGAGGTGAAGATCCGACGGTTGGCCCCGAACCAGCTCGCCTAGTTGCGCGAAGGCCGCCGCATCGAGCTGCTGACGCTCACCTCGGTCCTCGATTGGCTTGATGTGATCGATGAATCCGAAGTCCTGCTTGTACAAGGCCAGCCCGTGGATCGACAGCAGCTCGGCGCACAAGGCCGGCAGGTTCTCCACGGGCAGCGAGCGGCGGATGTGCAGCGCATCCTTGCCGGAGAGGCTCTTGGCAAAGCCCGCATTCGATGGACGCCCCGAAGCGAGCCGGAGCAGGTCGCGGTCGGTGTCAATGCCGAACTCGCGCAAGTCGATTGCGCGGCTCGCCTGCGTTCGCCGCTGGATAACCGTGGTATCCAACGTCGCGCTGTCCAGGGCTCGGAGGGCATCCCGAGCAACGCTGTTCAACACCACGCGCATTCCGAACTGGCGCTCGACCCGATCCGGATCAATCGCGTGGTGGCCCTGGCCAAACGCAATGGCGAACAGCCGATCCACGCCTCCCTGCGCCGCGGTCACCAACAGTACGGCGGACGCCTGCTGTGCTAGCAGCACAGCCTCGATCCCCTGCGCGGCCGGCGCAAGGAAACGAACCCAGTCCGGCGCGGCGTGCGCAGTCTGCCCGCCGTACAGCACGCCGACCGCGCATGGGCGCTCGGTGAGCTCATGATCGACCTTCAGCGCGGTCGATGCCGTCGTGCCAGGCTTCAAGAGGCGAATGGACAGCTCCACCGTGAACGTCGCGGACGGGGGAGCGGGCGGAGCGGCAGGCAGGGTCGTCGGGCTCATATACCTCCATAACGCACTTTCCCGACCAAACCCGACATCGCCGGATCCTCAGTCGTGCTGAGGAAAGATCCTGACACACGCGGTGGCGTCCTGCCCAACATTCGACTGGAGGAGCCACGTGCCACGCAGCCCACAAAACCCCACCCACGTGGCACTGACGGATCCGGGCCCGCGCGAGACGCTCACAACTAGCCGCTTCTCAGGGAGACATCGAAGCCCCCCAACGGCTAGATCCAAAGAAATTTAGACCACATATCACCGCATCGAGGACGGCAAAGCTCTGCCACCTCCCTCGATGTGCGCCGGATGAAGGACACGTCGAGGCCCATCGACCACTTAGAAGAGGCTCACCAATGTTCACTTTTCCGTCGCCCCTGGACTTCCTCCGCGCTTTCGCCCTGTCGTTCCTCGCCGGCGCAGCGACATGCCTGGCCGCGATGACGATGGTGGCCCTGACGTTCTCGTCACTCAAGCGCCGCTTCCGCTTCACTCGGACGGCTTGAGCATGGCCGCCTCAGTCGAATCGGGCGAGCAATCGCTCGACATGTGCTCATGCATGCGTGGCTCTCGAGCAGCCGCCTTGTTCCTGCTGCGCGCGGCTCGTTGCGCGAACCGCGCGCTCTCGTCCGGCCCAGTCTCGTTGCAGGCCGTCCTCGAACTGCTGCCTAAAGCGGCCGGCGCTCGAGCGACCCTCCTGCTCAAAGCCGCAGCCTCCGCCAGCAGCATTTGCGAGCTCGTCATGAGCCAGCCGGAGGCCGACACCTCGAGGACACCGTCCTGCCGACGGTGCCCGCACCGCAAGCCCAGCAGCTGATCGCCGCCCGGTCTATTCCCCGCATAGAGGCCCGTGGGGCGCCTGCCCAGGCGCCCCACGGGCCTTTTGCCGCCTCATCATCGAAAGGATCTCCCATGACCCATCTCGTGCAAACCATGGCCTACGTCGGCAACACGCCTTGGCACCAACTCGGCACCCAACTGCCGCCGAAGCAACCCATCGAAGTCTGGGCGCGCAGCGCCGGCATGGACTGGGACATCGTCTCCTCGCCGGTCTACTACCGGACACAGGACGAGACGGCCGATCTCACGCCGTTCAGCGATCACAAGGTGCTGTTCCGTAGCGACACGAAGGCCCCGCTATCGGTCGTCGGCGACCGCTACCAGATCGTCCAGCCCCGGCAGGTGCTGGAGTTCTTTCGCGGCCTCACGGAGTCGGCCGGCTACGAGCTCGAGACCGCCGGCGTGTTGAAACAAGGCCGCAAGTTCTGGGCGCTCGCACGCACCGGTCAAAGCGCGTTGCTCAGGGGCAGCGACGCCGTCAACGGGTACCTGCTACTGGCCACGTCGTGCGACGGCTCGCTCGCGACCATCGCAATGCCGACGACGATCCGCGTGGTCTGCAACAACACGTTGGCGATCGCGCTCGACGACATGGCGCGCTCCGTCAAGGTGCCGCACCGCACCTCGTTCGACGCCGAGACCGTCAAGCGCCAGCTTGGGATCGCCGTCTCGCATTGGGACGACTTCCTGACGCGGATGAAGGCGCTCGCCGAGCGCAAGGTTAAGACCACCGAAGTTCATCGCTACCTCGCCCGAGTACTCTGCGACGTCCCATCGAACCAATCGAAGACGGCCTCGTCGAGCCACGAGCGCACCCTCAAGCGCGTGCAGGAGCTCTTCGATGGATCCGGTCGAGGTTCAGAGCTCGCCGCTGCCAAGGGGACGGCCTGGGGGCTCATGAACGCGGTCACTGAGTTCATCGACCACGAACGACGAGCCCGCAACCAGGAGTACCGCCTGGACAGCGCCTGGTTCGGCCCCGGCGCGGCCCTCAAGCAACGTGCGCTCGAGCAAGCCCTGCAGCTCGTGAGCTGACCCATGACACTTACTTAAGCAGGAGGAGAGCGAATCTCGTTGGCCCCCGGACTGATCATCCGGCCTTGAGCAACTTTGGCCGGTCGTTTCGAGTCTTGGCGTCTCAACTAGGAGACGCTAACGCTTTTCCAACGAGGCAGCCCAAGCACGCAGGGGAACTGTTGCGCCTCGGAGAGGTCATTTCAATCACCCCACCGATTGGTAGAACGATTGGTAGAAACAAAAGAAAAACGGGCCGCGAGGGCCCGTGTTTTCGTACTTCTTGGCGGAGAGGGTGGGATTCGAACCCACGGTACCTTGCGGTACGCCTGATTTCGAGTCAGGTACAATCGACCACTCTG
>Ga0207674_10000915_pt1 | contig 38455 bp, 34 predicted proteins | sample KBSCornC72_FD_184303 | JGI IMG/M metagenome (GOLD analysis project Ga0207674, IMG submission 184303) | Corn rhizosphere microbial communities from Kellogg Biological Station, Michigan, USA - KBS Corn C7-2 (SPAdes) (version 2) | ecosystem: Host-associated > Plants > Roots > Rhizosphere > Soil ... | reverse complement strand
TGCTGAACTTCAGCGTATTCGAGATGGCGGACGCGCAGACTCCAGCGCTGTATCAAGCGGCGCGGCAGCGGTCGCCCATCAGCGTGATGCTGCAACTCGGCCAGACGAGCGGGCAGTTGTTTGGAGCATATATGCCGGCAATGGTGCCGGAGGTTCCTTCTTTCGACGATTCAGAGACGCGGTTGCAATGGAAATTTCAGAACAGCCGGGCACAGGGGGCAGTCAACGATGAGCTCTACATCGCGTTCGCTTAGAAGCGAGGCGGAACATTCCTACGACAGCGCGTTGTGGTTCGATGCGGAGTCGGTGGCCGGAGTGAGATATGCGATCGCGCGGCTGACGTTTGGACGAAGGTTGGAGCTGGCGCGTCGGATTCGGGAAATCGGGCGCAAGGCGGAGTTTCTGGCGGCGGGTACGGACGCGCGGGAGAAGCTAGAGGCCGCAGTAGTGGGCGCGGAGGTGGACCGGGCATATCTGGAGTGGGGATTGCTGACGGTGGAAGGGCTGACGATCGATGGAGAGCCAGCGACTCCGCAAGCGGTGGTGGATAAGGGCCCGCTGGAGTTGGCGACGGAGATCCTGGGCCGCGTGAAGGCGGAATGCGGCTTGAGCGAGGCCGAAAGAAAAAACTAACTGTCGCATTCCATTTTCTGAGCGGGAATCAGGCCGGATGGAAATGCGAGTCATGCAGACGGCAAGGGCTGGAAGGGACGCGCCGGTGTGGGTGGATTTCCGACGAACAGCGCGGGCCGCGGAGAGTGGTATGGGCGCGGGGACGCACTTCGACCGAAGAATGCCCGCGGTCATGGGTGACACCTGAAAGTATTGGCTGGGTGGAATGGTTCTTCGCGAGCAAGAGTCTGGGCAGGGGCGAGCTGGCGGCGCTCCCGGCGAGGGAAGCTGACGCAATGTTGACGCTGGAAAAAGAGTGGCGGGAGGCGAGGGATGACAACCAAAGGTCCTGAAAGTTTGGCGGGTTTGTTGCGGGCGAGCGGACTCAGCGGCGGCGATTCGCTCAATACGCACATGACTAGCCTGGCAGATCAACTGCAGCAACAGCAGACCATCAACGACGCTCTGATGCAGCAGACGTTGGCGGCGATGGTGCAGCCCGCAAGTGGCGGAGGGTCGGCGGGCGATTCGATCCTGGGCACAATTGGCAGTACGCTCGGGGGCGTGTTGGGCGGCGGCGTCGGTCTGGCGCCATTGGTTTCGGGTCTGGTGGGGCTGTTTGGTGGCGGTGATTCGAGCACCGCAGCGCTGCCGACGTACATGGCGCCATTGCCTATCTATTTGGACGCAGGCTTCCGTGAAGGAGTCGGCGGCGCGTCCGGAGTAGATGCAGCGCAAGGCGGTGTGCCGAGAGCAATGACGAATTCGCCCTCGCCGCAGATCACGGTGCAGGTGCAGGCGATGGATAGTCAATCATTCCTGGACCACAGCGGGGATATCGCTCTGGCTGTCCGGCAGGCGATGTTGCAATCCGGTGTATTGAACGACGTAATTCGCGAGGTGTAGTGTGGCAACATTTCCAGCATTGAAAAGCGGGGCAGTGGCGCAGTATGGGTCTAGTCGGACGCGCGGGTTCTCGACGCGTATGTTCCGCTTCCTGGATGGCCGTGAACAACGGTTTCAAGATTATGGAGCGCCGCTTCGGCGATGGACGATCCGGCTGAGCCTGTTGGATGAGGCGGAACTGACGGCGGTGGAGTCATTTTTTAGATCGCAGGGCGGACAGGCCGAGAGCTTTGCGTTCCCCGACCCATGGGATGGCACGGTGTACGCGAACTGCAGTTTTGACAGCGATCAGCTGACGACGCAGTACGTCGGGCAGTCGAGCGGGGTGGCGAGCGTCACCGTGAAGGAGAACCGAAGTTAACATGCTGGTTTTTCCTCAACTGACGACTGGCGCGGCGGCGCTCTATCCGGTGATCAAGCAAGGGCTGCAACGCACCGTGGTGAACGTGCTGGCGGATGGGAGCAGGGTAGTGTATGCAGATTCCGACGGAGCGGTCGCGGGCTGGTCGCTGCGAGCGACAGGACTGACGCTGGCGGAGTGGAACGCCATCGAGAGCTTATTTCAGCAGACGTCGGGTATGTCGGGTACGTTTACTTTTCTCGATCCGGTGGGGAATCTTCTGCTCCAGAGCGAGAACTTCAGTGCGGGCGCGTGGACCGCTGGCGCACTGGTGCAATTCACTGGTGGGATCGCCGATCCGTTCGGTACCACGCGCGCGACGCTGCTGGTGAATACCGGCCAGGCAGCGGCGGGGTTGACTCAGATGCTCAACGTTCCCGGAGACTTTCAATATTGTTTGAGCGTCTGGGTGCGCAGTTCTTCGGGATCGGCGGTGACGCTGGCGGTAGCGAATACCAGCAAATCCTTCGCGGCCGGGATGCAATGGAGAAGAGTTTACTTTTCTTCGAATCCAGGGCAAGCAGGAGCGACGACGGTTACGTTCGGGGCGCAGGTTGCAGCGGGGGCCTCCGTGGAAGTGTTCGGGATGCAGGCAGAGGCGCAACCGGGGCCGTCGGATTATAAAATGACCGGCACTGCCGGCGGTGTGTATCCGAAAGCGCGGTTTGGCTCCGACCAAATCACCGTGACTGCACAGGGAACCGACGTTTACGACGCGATGATTCAAATTGTGAGTACCGAAAGCTAGACCCATGCCGACCATCGACCAAATCAAAGAGCAGGAAACGCCCGCGACACCGCTGTTCCTTTTCGACTGCGTGCTGGCGTCCGGCCTCACGGTGCGATGGAGCACACATGCCGTCACGGTGGGCGGCAACGTATATCCGGCGCGGCTGCTAAAGCACAACCTTGCGGCATTAGTGGCTTCGTCCGACCAGGGCGTGGATGGCGCGCAAAAAATAATCGTAACTCTGGCCAACGCGGATTCGCATTTTTCGCAGATTGAACGCGAAACCGGATTCCGTGGCGGGCGCGTCACCGTTCAGTTCCTGTTTTACGACTTAGCGGCAAACGCGCCGGTCTCGGAACAGCGAGTGATTTTTCTCGGAACCGGAAGCATGGCGGAGGAAATCACGGAATCGGCGTTCCGCGTCAGCTTTACGAACCGCCTCAACCTGCAGCGGATCGTGCTGCCGGAGGCGCGAATCCAGCGGCAATGCCCGTGGTCGTTTCCCTCCACCGACGCGCAGAGATTAGAAGCGCTGAATGGCGGACCTAAAGGAAAATATTCGGCGTTGAACCGCTGCGGATATTGTCCGGATCAGACCGGCGGAGTGGGAAATCTGGACGGTGCGGCTCCCTTCACGAGTTGCGATTACACGCGTACCTCCTGCGTGGCGCGGGGGATGTTCGACACCGACAGCGCCAGCCGCGTGACGCGGAACTTCGGCGGCATCGAATTCGTCCCGGCGCAGCTTCAGGTGCGCAGCTTCGGTGAGAGTGGAACGCATCTCTCGTCATTGATCGACAACCAGGCGCGGTACAACGATTTCGTTCCGCTGGTGTATGGTACGGCGTGGTATCAGCCGCCGATCACCTTCGCTCGCAATGACGGCAATCTTACGCACATGGAAGTGCTGCTGGGGATGGGGCAAATCGAAAACGTGGTCACGGTGGTCGTGAACGGGGTCGAGATCCCACAAGGCCAAAGCGGCAAGGACATGACTGCCACCGGCTGGTTTAATCTGGTGACCGCGGGGGCGCGGAACGGTGCGTTGAATGCCGATTTTGTGGACGCGTCCGGGCAGCCGCTGGGCGATCCATATGGCAGCATGGCAGTCCTCAGCGTAGTGGTACCGAATCAGGTGAGCAGCGCGCAATCGCTCCCCTCCATCCATGTGCTGCTGATGGGGCTGAAGCTGGAACGGTTCGACAGCGGCGGGATCACGTTAGGAGAGGCCTTCACCAACAGTCCGCCATGGGTGCTGCTGGATGTGTTGCGGCGCAGCGGATGGCTGACGGCGGAAATCGATCTCCCCAGTTTCGCGGCGGCAGCGGCGTATTGCGACACGCAAATTCCGACCATCGACCTGTACGGTAACGCCATCTCGATCCCGCGGTTTCAATGCAATCTGGTCATCAACAAACGGTGGAGCGCGGCGGAAGTGGTGAAGGGAATTCGCAACGGCTCTAGCTTGATGCTGGCGTATGGGCCGAGCGGGCTGCTGCGGCTGCGCGTCGAAAACACCCTGGCGCTGCAGCAGCCCGCGCTGCCGGACGGCAGCAACAGTACCGAGACGCTCAACGCAGGCTGGCCGGCGTATGAGTTCAGTGACGGCTCGGCGGCATTTTCGGGGATTGTACGCAAGGCGAACGGTGATCCGGCGATACGGCTGTGGTCTCCTAACGGCGCGGACGTCGCAAACCGCCTCGCGGTGGAATTTCAAGACCAATTCAACCAATATTCGCAAGACAGCCTGGGTCTGGTGGATATCGACGATGCGCTGCTGACGGGGCGTGAAGTCACCGCATCGTTCGCCGCCCTCGGATTGCCGAATTTCGATCAAGCGGCGCGCATGATGCGGCTGCATCTCGACAAGGCGCTCAGCGGTTCGACGTTCGTGGAATTCGAGACGACGGTGAAGGCGGTTGGGCTGACGCCAGGCGATCTCATCAGCGTCACTTATCTGAAGGAGGGTCTGGAACGGCAGCCGCTGCGAGTGGTGCAACTGGCTCCAGGCCGCAACTTTGAGAGCGTGCTGGTGACGGCGCAGTGGCACGATGACGAATGGTATACGACCGGCGACGCGAGCACGATGGGCGGCAGAAGTCCCAGCGGGGCCGGGTTGGGGCTGCCCAAGCCGTTGGTTGGAAGCGTTGTCGACAGCAACGGCATCGAGCAGTTCGGGATTACCGAAACGGTGATTCAAGGAGCGGTCGGGGGCGCGGTGTTATTGAGCGTCGCTTTCGTGCCGCCCGCGCTGCCGAAGGCAACGGGCGCAGCGATTCCACTAGTGAGCCTCTCGCCGACCATGCCGGCGACCGGAGGCACGCTGGCCGGCAATCAGAATTTGTACTACGCGCTGACGGCGCTGGATGCGAGCGGCGCGGAGAGCGGATTGTCCTTCACGGCGCGGGCTACGATTCCGTCAGGAACCAACACAAACGAAGTGACGCTGACGGGTCTGAGTTTTTCGCCGCAGACTGCGGCGTTCAACGTCTATAGAGGTTTGAATCCATCGCAACTGCTCAGGATCGCGGCGAGCGTGGCAGTGGCGACGTCCTATACAGATGCGGGAGCAACGCCGGAGCTGGTGGGTCCGCCGGATTCCAATTACGATCATGCGAATTTCTCGTGGCGGCGAGAACTGCAACCCGAAGCGGGCGCGACCGTCTTCACTGGGACGACGATCGGCAACGGCACGCTGGGGATGGCGGCGGATGAATTCCTGGGCAAATCCGTGCGGATCACGCGCGGAACCGGCGCCACCCAGGAACGGGCGGTGACTGGTAACGATGCGACCACTTTGGCCGTTGCGCCGCCGTGGGCGGTGATTCCGGACACCACGAGTTACTTTGTGGTCGCCGACTCGGCCTGGAATTTCGGAGCTGTCGGTGCGACCAGTCCGGTGCAGATGCAGGTTCCGAACTGGGGCGGGCAGACAGTGGAGATCTCGGGGCGATCGGCGAACGTGCTCAATCAGGAGAGTCGGTACGAGCTGAATCCTCTGACGCGCTGGCAGATCGGAAGCGGCGGCGCGGGGGGCGACACGGGCTTTCCGCCGCTGCCGGACTTTGTGTTGACTCCGGCGGGGCAGGGAACTGTTAACCTTACGGGAATCACTTTCCCCAGTCTGCTGAATACACTGACGATTGCGGCGGGATCGCTCACGCTGTTCTACTACGACGAGCTCAACGGGCCGTCGACGGTGAGCTTGGCGGGCGGGATCGCCGCGACGGACACAACGGTCACGTTGAACGCTGTAAGCGCCGCGCAGCCGGATGATTTCATCCAGATCGACGCGGAAATCTTGCAGGTTCAAAGTCTGCAGAGCGGGGGCCTGCAATTGACGGTCACACGGGGCGCGCATGGAAGTGTGGGGGCGGCGCATGCGGCGGGCGCAATCGTTTATATGCTGGAGCGGACCACGGTGATCCCAGCATTTGTGGGCGCATTCTTCTCGAGTCCGGCCAGCGCGAACTACAGCTACTCGGTCTTTCTTCCGGACGTGCGGGTCGCCGCGGCCGAGTTTTATGTCAGCAACACGTATGGCACCAGCCCGGTGATGCATGTGCCGTATTCGGCCACTACCGATGGCGGGCTGCGCACGCTTTCCGGCGGGCAGATCGCTCTGCAGGTGGACGGATACCTGGCAGTGCAGACGGATGCAACTCCGCCTTTTGTGATGGACGAAGCACATGTACCGCGGGACATGTTCGCGACCTTGCGGGAGGCGCCATCAGGCGGGGCCGTGACCTTGCTGGTTCGTCAGAACAGCGGCGCTTACTCGACGCTGACGATCGCGGACGGCGCCACGGTTTCGAATACAGTAAACGGTCTCGGCCTGCCGCCATTCGAAGTTGGCGCGCAGATCCATCTGGATGTCGTCAATGTACCGGGCGCCGCCAATACCTTGCCGGGGCGCGATCTGACGGTGACTATCCGGCTCTAGAGAATGCCTCAACAAATTCAGAAGCTGAGTCCGCACCGGGACTTGCAGTGTTTCTTCTTTCAGCCTTCGGCGGTGGCGGCGTTGAGCGGCGCGTCATCGACTGGATTCACGGTGTCGGGGACCTGGCGGCAGCAATTCGATTGGGCGGTGATCGAATGGAATCGCGACAACGTTTATGAGCATCCGTTGTTTCGCAATCTGCCCGACGGCGACTTGAGCGGTTTGATGCTATCTTACGACGAGACGCGTGACAACTGCATTCCGCTTGATTCGGCGCTGTATGCGACGGTCGACTGGCCCAGCCTGCGAGTGTGGGCAACGCCGGCGGGCGGAAGCGAGACGCTTTATTACGTGCCACTGGCGGCACATGCGGCGGCAATTGCGGGGAGCTACCAATGCGCCTACGCCGACTTCACGTTGTCGGGGACGGTGAACCCGGGCGACTACGTGGGGCTGTCGTTCTTGACGGAGGCGTATACCTACCAGTTCTTGAGCGGAGACATTCTCGCAAACGCGGCGCAGGCCATCACGGATAGCGTCAATGCGTTTTCTGCTGTGATGAAAGCCACGCGTACCGGGGCAACGGTCCGGCTGTATTACACTGACGGGGCGACCATCGCCGCCAGCACAGCGGGCGCGAGCGGAAATCGCTTCGCAGTGTATTCGTATTCGACGGGCGTGGCCGTGTGGGACGCGGGTGCGAAAACCTTCGCTAATGGAACGTCGCCAGCCGCATGGAGAGTGACGCTTGATTTCAGCGCACTCCAGGGCACGATTACGCCCGACCTTTCGGGCACCTTGTACACAATCCCCACAAACCTGATTCGCAAGATGCGATGGACTTACGCGGCGCAATTGCAGGCGGCCGCATTCGCCCGCAGCGAGTTCAGCGTGGCGGTGACGAACTGGACAGTAACCGGGACCAATCGAACTTACTCCGTTGCGGGTCCCGGGAGCCTGCGGATCGAAGACCACGATGTGTCGATGGTTTTCAGCGGCGCTTGGACCGAGGTGCGAGGCAACTATTCGGGCGGTACGATTCACAAGACCACTACTCCGGGCGACTCCCTAAGCTGCACTTATCAGTCGACGCACAGCCACACGCTTTGCGCTGGACTGCGCTACACGGGAATCGGAGGAGTGGTTTCGATCGTCGTCGATGGGGGAGCAGCAGTGTCCATAGACTTGGCAATCCCGGCGGAAGATACCCTGTTCCGCTATTCGCTGGGGACGTTCGCCGCGGGATCGCACACGGTCGTGGCAACCCACGCAGGCGCCACTGGCACGGAAGTGTATATCGATTTTCTGGAACTCGCCGCCCCGTCGACCGATCTGCCAGTAGTGGAGAACCAAGCGGTGGTCACACTGGCAACCGACTGGGACACGCTACATTGCATCTCGCTCCCAGCGGAGCGTACGGCGTGGATGCTCACTTCGCTCAATTTTGTCGGGCGGGCGAATCACTATGTTGGTGCATTGTGGTTCTACGAGCTGGTGCGAGTAGGGCACGTGTACTCCTCGGCTACTGTTACATTTAGTGGGACGCCAGCGCCGAACGCTTACGTGATTCTGACACTGGGACAGACCGGTCAGCCGCCACTGTCCGATACGGTTTTGCAGAAACAGATCCATGTGGGCGATACGGCGGATACCATCGCGCTTGCGTTTGCGCAGGAGCTAAATCGGGGTTATACCGGAGTGTGGGCGAGCGTGGCGGGGAGTGTGCTCACCATCACGGCGCGAACCATGGGACTGGCTGGGGACGCAAACACCGTGGCCGCGACCACCACTAGCGGCGGCTTCACCGCGATGACTTCCGGGTTGAATTTCACGGGAGGCTCGGACGGCAACTGGCGGACGGACCTGACGGCCAGCCCGGCGCTCAATCGCGCAGTGCGAGACTGGAGCGCGGCCTACTTTACGGCGCTGGTAGGTTTTGGGATCGACGTGGCAGCGTCGTTCAGTATGGAACTGCAGCATGGCGATCCCAGTGCAGAGGCGGGGATCGCGCAGGTGGGTCCCGCAGGCGATCCGATCCTGCTGCCGACTCCCTCGCTCCAGACCAACTTTTCGCCGGCGAGCCTGGCGTTCTGGAAAGTGGTGTATGAAGAGATGGCGGCGATCCAGGCTGCGGCGGGACTCACGCCTTATCTTCAATTCGGCGAAGTGCAGTGGTGGTATTTTCCAAACGATGGGTTGGGTACCAACTTTTCAGGCATGCCGTTCTACGATGCTTGGAATCTCGCCACCTTCGCCGCTCTCTATGGTCATCCACTGGCGACGATCACGCTGAATACGGCGGACCCGGCGGCTTATCCGGATGAAACGGCGTATCTGCCCACCGTTATCGGCAACTTCACCGCGGCCATCATGAGTTTCGTTCGGTGGACGCAGCCGACGTGCCGCTTTGAAGTGCTGTATCCCACCGATGTGAACCAGACTGCGTTCAATCGGGCGATCAATTATCCGGCGGCAGTATGGACGCCGGCTGCGCTTACGTGTCTGAAGACTGAAGCGTTCGGCTTCACTTTTGGGCGCAATCTCGACCAGAGTTGGGTGACGCTGGATTTCGGCAGCGCCCTCGGTTTCACTGCTGCGCAACGTAGCCATCTGGTGGGTGCCGGCGACTCGACGGCGGCGTGGCTCAAGGAAGTACGCGCCGCGGCGGGTAAACGCTTCGAGAGCGTGGTGCTGTTCGCGATCGACCAGTTCTGTCTGATTGGATATGAGGTGCCCCTGTCCGAGGGCTTGCGGCGAAGTTTTCGGACCGGCGGATGATAGTCTCGTAGGAATGAGGCTAGACCAGATCCAGGCAGCGCTGCGCGATGAAGGATTAGACGGCTGGTTGTTTTTCGATCACCATCGCAGAGATCCGCTGGCCTATCGCGTGCTTCAGTTCACTCCCGGATCGATGGTGACGCGGCGATGGTTTTACTACATTCCCGCGAGCGGTGAACCGCGCGGGCTGGTGCACAAGATTGAGGCGCAGACGCTCGCGCCGCTGCCCGGCCAGCATTCTTTGTATGCGGGTTGGAGCACTTTGGTGGATGGATTGAAGAAGCTTCTTGGCGGCGGCCGGCGCGTTGCCATGCAGTATTCGCCGAACTGCGCCGTGCCGTATGTAGCAATGGTGGATGCGGGGACGGTGGAGCTGGTGCGCGGCCTGGGAGTGGAAGTCGTCACTTCGGCGAACCTGATTCAATTGTTCGAGTCGCGATGGACCGAGGAACAGCTGGCGATGCACCTCGAAGCCGCGCGAAAGGTGGATGCGATTCGCCGCCAGGCGTTCGAGCGGGTGGGAGCAAAGTTGCGCGCGAGCGCGCGCGTCACCGAATGGGAAATGCAACAGTTCATCCTGGCGCGATTCGCCGAAGAAGGCCTGACCACCGATCATGGGCCGGACGTTGCAGTGAATGCCAACGCATCGAATCCGCACTACGAGCCCAAACAGGACGCCTGCTTGGAGATTAAGCCCGGCGATCTGGTGCTGATGGACATGTGGGCCAAACTGAATCGCCCCGAGGCGGTGTTCTATGACATCACGTGGATGGGATTTTGCGGTGCGGAGCCGCCTGCGCGGGTGGAACATGTGTTCACGGTGGTTCGCGACGCCCGTGACCGCGCCATCGCGCGCGTGAAGGATGCCGTTCGCGAGCAGCGGGAACTGCGCGGCTTTGAGGTAGACGATGCTGCGCGGGAATACATTCGCGAGCAAGGCTTCGAGGAGTACTTCTTTCATCGCACGGGACATTCGATCGGCACCGAGGTTCACGGCTCGGGCGCAAACATGGACAATCTGGAAACCCACGATGAGCGCAGGTTGATCCCCTGGACTTGCTTCTCGGTAGAGCCCGGAATCTATCTGCCGGAATTCGGCATCCGTTCGGAAGTGAACGTATTCGTGGGCGATCGCGAGGCGCGGGTGACCGGCGAGGTCCAAGACAAATTGGTTCTGATATGATGTGGGAGAAAATCCTATGAAGACCCTTCTGATCTCCCTGCTGGCCTGCGGAATCGCGCTGGCGCAGACGCCGCCGGCTCCCAAGAAGGCCGCCCCCGGGGGCAAGAGCGCTGCTCCGGCTGCCCAGAAAGCCGCTGCGGCGGCTGCGCCGAATTTGCTGAGGCCAGGCACACTGAAGGCGAGGGCTCCCGAAGTTTACAAAGTCAAATTCACCACCACCAAGGGTGATGTGATCATTCAAGTGAACCGCGTCTGGGCGCCCATCGGAGCGGACCGTTTCTACAATCTGGTGCGGGCAGGCTTCTATAAGGATGCGGCGTTCTTCCGTATCGTGCCGCGTTTTGTGGCGCAGTTTGGAATCCCCGCGCGACCGGACGTGGCGGCGGCGTGGGATCACGCGTACCTAGTGGACGATCGGGTGACGCAATCTAATAAACGGGGAACACTGACTTTCGCTACTGCGGGCCCCAACACGCGGACCACGCAAATTTTCATCAACTACAGCGATAATACTTCCCTAGACGGACAGGGATTCGCGCCTTTTGGAACGGTGATCGAGGGCATGGATGTTGTCGACAAGTTTTTCGCGGGCTATGGCGAGTCTCCAGATCAAGGCCGTATCACGGCGCAGGGCAAGGCGTATCTGGATAAGAGCTTTCCCAATCTGGACCGGATTATCAACGCTGTGGTGATGCCGGCGGATGCTCCAGCGTCTGCCCCTCCCGCCGACGCGAAGAAGTAAACCGACGCCGCGCGCGATCCCGCGCTCTCGCCCCATCTGTGGAAGCGCTGTGGAAAAAACTAATTTGCGGACGTGCGCCTAAGGCGCTACCTTGGAACGGTCACGGAGCTTGCCATGGCCACCATCGATCTCACTTTCGAGAGAGGACTTCCCGCCAACGTCGATGCTGAGCGCTTTGTGCTCGGCTCGATTCTGCTGAACCAGGACACCTATTTCCAAGTCGCGGGCGCGGTTGAGCCCGAAGACTTCAGCCTCGAAAAGCATCGCCGCATTTTCGCGCGCATGAAGGACCTGTACGACCGCGGCGAAAAGATCGACCGCGTCACGCTCGCCAATGAGCTGATGAAGCAGGGGCAGATCGAATCGGTGGACGGGTTCTCGTACCTGGTCTCGCTCGATGAAGGGCTGCCGGCGCTCAGCAATCTCGATAGTTACGTACGCATCGTCAAGGACAAGGCCACGCTGCGCAAGCTGATCTTCAGCGCGCAGAAGGTGATTGACCGCTGCCTGATCGGCGAAGAGGAACCGGACGAAATTCTGGCGGGCGCCGAAGAGTCGCTGCTGAAACTCGGCGAAGCCCGCTCCGGCGAACGTCTGGAATCGCCAGCCACGGTAATCGGAAAATTTCCGGGTGGCGTCAACGCGTTTCTCGATCCCAGCCAGCGCGTGAGCGGTCTCAGCACCGGCTTCGCCAAGTTCGATGAAATGACGGGCGGCCTGCACGGCGGCGAGCTGTTGATCCTGGCGGCGCGTCCTTCGATGGGCAAGACGGCGCTGGCGCTGAACATTGCGCAGCACGTGGCCACGCATCCGCAGATGCGCAAGCCGGTGGCGGTGTTCTCACTCGAAATGTCGTCAGCAAGTTTGCTAACGCGTCTGCTGTGCTCGGCCGCGCGCGTCGATCAGCACAAATTCCGTGCGGGATATTTAAATGCCGACGAGCGCCGCAAGCTGCAAGTGGCTCTAGCCGATTTGACCGACTCGCCGCTGTTCCTGGACGACACCGCGGGCGTGAACCTGATGGACATTCATTCCAAGCTGCGGCGGATGCAAGCCGAGCACGGCTTGAGCCTGGTGGTCATCGACTATCTGCAACTGATGAGCAGCCGTGGACGCAGCGAGAATCGCAACCAGGAAGTGAGCGCCATCTCGCGCGGCCTGAAATTGATGGCCAAGGATCTGAATGTTCCTTTCCTGGTGTTATCGCAACTGAGCCGTGCGGCGGAGACCCGCATTGGCGATCACAAACCGCAGTTGAGCGATCTGCGCGATTCGGGATCGATCGAACAGGACGCGGATCTGGTGGCATTCATTTTTCGTGAAGAAGTTTACAAGCGGGATCGGGAGGACTTGCGTGGCCTGGCCGATCTGATCGTCGCCAAGCAGCGCAATGGGCCGATCGGCAATGTGCCGCTGCGTTTCCTGGGGCAGTTCACACGATTCGAAAATCGCGCGGAAGACCTTCCTGAAGAAGCTTAAATAAACGTTGTCATTGCCCTCATTAAAGTACTTACACAAAAGGGTTTAAGAATGTTTTTTCATGAACCTGCGCCGCGGGAGCCGCGTCCATTGTGTTGAAAGCGCCTGAGAGATGGGCGCCCTCGAAAATGAAACGCGAACGGCCTGCTCCGCGGGTCGTTGGCAACCAAGGAGAAGTACTTTTATGAAAATCCTGATGACCTCGTTGTTCGTAGCGGGAACCGCACTGATGGCTGCCCAGACCGGCAAGACGCCTGCTCCGGCCGCCTCCTCTTCCACCACCGCTCCGGCGAAGGTGAAGAAGCATCATCACCACAAATCCAAGACCGGCTCTACCGCGGCTGCCGAAACCAAATCGGCCCCGGCCAGCACCGCGCCAGCGAAATAACATCGGATCGGTGAACGCCAAGCGGCGGCTGGGCACCGGCGTGTCCGGCCGCTCAATTTGGGTTTAGCCGGCACACTAGCCAGCGCTTTCCGGGACGGTCCGTCTTGATGCTAAACTATAGCCCTTGGCACCCCGGACTCTAAATATCGGGTTGAGGCAGGTTGGTGATCCTGCAACGGGGCTCAAAAGGACCTTTGACAATCCATCTGATCAACCCCAGCGATTCCGCATTCGGAACCGCCGTCATCACGCCGCGTTGGCTGTACGTGCTGGCGACCGCGACGCCAATCGAATTTGGCGATCCGGTAATTTGCGACGAAACACTTGAAAGTCTGATCCCCGAGAGCATCGCGGCCGGCGACGTCGTCGGCATCGGCATCCATACTGGCAATGCTCTGCGCGGTTACGCCGTGGGACGCCTCGCGCGCGCGCGTGGCGCCTATGTAGTATTCGGCGGCATCCATGCCTCGCTTTATCCGGAGGAAGCTCTGGAATTGGGGCACGCCCACGCCGTCGTCAAGGGCGATGGCGATTTAGCGTGGGGCCAGGCCCTGCGCGATTGCGCCCGCAACGCGCTGCGAGACATCTACGAAGGCGGCCGCGTGGCGCCGGAAGATTTCAAAGCCGCGCGCTGGGATCTGCTTCCGCGGGACCGTTACATGTGGGCTTCGGTGCAAACCGTTCGCGGCTGCTCCAAGCACTGCTCCTTCTGTTCGGTCTGGCGCACCGACGGACAGAAACCCCGGCAGCGCCCCTCCGACGTGGTGATTGAAGAGATCGTCGCGCTGCGCCGCCTGGGATTCCGCTTCATCGCGCTGGCCGACGACAACTTCTACCCGGTCTCGCTCACCGACATCAAGAATGCCGAGCGGCAGGGCAACCAGTATAAGGTCGACGAGTTGAAGGCCATCCGCGAAGAGCGATTCGAATTGATGGAGCGCCTGGCGGACCTGCCGGGCGACTTGACCTTCTTCACGCAGATCACTATGGAATCGGCCGAAGACGGCAGGTTTCTCGACGCCATGCGCGCGGCCCACATCCGCGGCGCGCTGGTGGGCGTGGAGGCGGTAACGCCGGAAGGCCTGAAGGCGGTGTTCAAGGACTTCAACTGCTCTGGCGAAAAGCTCGTCAATCAACTGCAGGAGTTCCGCCGCCACGGCCTTCACGTGTTGGGCTCTTTTATTTTTGGGCTGTCCACTGACCGCAGCGATACTTTCGATGCGACGCTCGAACTGGCCCACAAGGCTGGTCTGACGTTCGCGCAATTCGTCATGCTGACCCCGTTTTGCGGAACCGTGGACTTCGAGCGCTGGGAAAAGGGGTTCGGCGATCAGATCCCGACCGTGGCCGGCACGCCCATCACCCGCTATTGGCTGATCCCGCCCGATCAGAGGCCTAAGATGTTCATGCCGCATCCCACCATGAACTCGGAAGAGATGCGTCAGCGAACGCAGGGCGTATGGGACCGCTTCTACAGTTTCGGTGCGGTATGGAAGCGATCGAATTGCACCCCAAATTTGAGAGCCCGCCTCGCGTTCATTTTCATTTCGAAGTTGTACCGGCAGATGTACGCGAGCACCGGCATCGCCACCGATAGCGCACGGCGGAATCGCGCCAACAAATGGGCCCGCTTGATCGCCAAGCCCTGCCGCCGCTTGTTTCAAGGTAAGCCCATGCCGGGATTGCAGGCGCCACCGCGCAAGAACGCCGATGCGGAGGTAGCTGCCACGGGAAATCGCGGACTGCTGAACGTGATTCAGTAGGCGGTTTACGCGGTTGGCGTCATTTCGACGCGCACCGGCGGGTTGTAGTAGAGGAAGCGGCCGCAGCTTTCGCACGTCATCAAGTGGTCGCCCTTCTTCAAGTCCTGCAGATATTGAGGACGCAAAACGATCTGGCAGGCTGCGCAGCGTCCGCTGGTGGCTTCGGCGATCACTACTCCATGCCATTTCTTGCGGATGCGCTCGTACTCGGCGAGCGTGGCCTTGGGAAGTTGGGCGGCTGCCTCGGCTCGCTGCGCCTGAAGTTGCTGTAGTTGCGCCTGGTCGGCCGCCGTGCGCTCGCGGGCACGGCTCTTCTCGCCCTCGACCAGTTGCTTCTCTTCCTTGAGCGCGGCTTCCGCTTTCTTGACGGCGACGTCCAGGGATTCCGATTCCGACATCAGTTCCAGAATGCGGTCCTCGGCAGATCGGATTTCGTTCTGCAAATATTCGATTTCGTGCTGGAAAGCTTTATATTGTTCGTTGGTTTTGGCGCCGAGCATCTGATCCCTCAGCTTCGAGATCTTCTGCTCGTGCAGCTGAATGTCGCCTTCGAATTTCTTGCGGTCCTTCTGGTTGGCGGTGAGCGCGGCGCGGTCGGCTTCCAGGCGGCGCTGGTGCGATTCCAGCGTCTTTTCGATGATTGCGATATGTTTGGGAAGCGCGGCGACTTCTTTTTCGAGCTCTGCCATCCGCAAGTCGATGGCCTGGAGCTGACTCACCAGACGCGTATCTGGGTGCATGAAAACTTATCTTAACACGCGCCGCGAAGAGCCACGCTTAAAGCAGCACCAGCTTCGCACGCCCTTCCGCTAGAAGGATCTAACGCCGCTTGGTCCGGATGACGATGGGCGTGCCCGTGAAATCGAAGCGCTCGCGCAGGCGGTTGGTCAGATAGCGCTCGGCGGAAAAGTGCAGCTTGCCGGCCTTGTCGGTGAACGCGACGAAGGTGGGAGGCCGCACGTTGGCCTGCGTCATGTAGTAAATCTTCATGTCGTATTCCCATTCGAGCGACGCCACAAAGCGGTTCAGTTCTCCGGTGGCGATGCGCCGCGAAGCCGCCTCATAGGCCTTCTTGATGAGCGGCAGCAGCGCGCGCGTGCCGATGCGCTTTTCAGCCGACACAAAAGCAATCGGCGCGTATTCCAGGAACTTCAGGTTGTCGCGGACCTGTTCGATGAACCTGCTTTTATTCTTGTCCTTCGAGGCGTCCCACTTGTTCACCACCAGAATGATGGCGCGGCCCTCTTCGTGAGCGTAACCGGCGATAGTTGCGTCGAGCGCCAGCACGCCTTCGCTCGCATCCATCACCAATAGCGCCACGTGCGACATGCGCAGATGGCGGCGTGCCATCACAACGCTCAGCTTCTCCGCCATCAGCTTGGTCTTGCCCTTGCGGCGGATGCCGGCCGTATCGACGAAAACGTATTCGGTTCCCGCGTCGGTGATCTTCTCGTCGACGGCATCGCGGGTGGTGCCGGCCACTGGTGAAACGATGGCGCGCTCGCTGCCGGTCAGTGCGTTCAGCAAAGTCGATTTGCCCACATTCGGGCGGCCGATGATGGCGATTTTGATGGGCAAAGTAGGCTCTTCTTCCGGCTCGGCCTCGGGACCGGCGTCCTGGCCCCGCACTTTCTTGCGCGTCACCGGTTCGGCCGTGAATCCTTCAGTGACGTGGTCGAGCAGGTCTTCGAATCCCAGGCGGTGCTCGGCAGAAATTGGGAACAGATGCTTGAAACCGAGCGAATGAAATTCGTGCGTCAGGGCTTCGCGCTTGGGGCTGTCGATCTTGTTCACCGCAACCGAGACCGGCTTGCCTAGTTTATGCAGCATGCGCGCCAGGTCGCGATCGACTCCGGTAATTTCGCTACGGCCGTCTATCAGAAAGATCACATGCGAGGCTTCCTCGAATGCCATCCGCGCCTGCTTCAGAATCTGCGTCGGAATCATCTCATCGTCGTTCAGGATGATGCCGCCGGTATCGATCAGATCGAATTTGCGCCCGCGATAGGTGGCTTCGCTGTAAATGCGGTCGCGCGTGATGCCGGGTTCATCGCCCACGATGGAGCGCCGCTGGCCGATGATCGCGTTAAACAACGTGGACTTGCCGACGTTGGGCCGTCCGACAATGACCACCGAGGGGAGGGAAGACACTCCTTCTATCATCGCTTAGCGCAAGAAGATGCGTGGCGAAACTAACGGATGGCGGCCGCGACCCGAAGACCGCGGCCGGTAGTACGGTCGACGAAATAGCGCTTCACCCCATCGCCTTCGACCACGGCGATACCGAAGTCGGTTGCAGCTAGGAGTCTTCCGCCCACTTGTTCCCCTGAGCCATAATGATGTTCACCCTAATCTGCAGGTCCAAACGGCGATATAGTAATGCTCATGCTTACTCGACGAACGGCAATTCTGGCTCCTTTGGCGGCAGCGGCGATACCAGCCATCCCGGCGCGCGCGGCCGGCGGCAAGATGTCGCTGAGCCTGCACCAGACCACATCGCTCGCGGCCGGGTTTCGCAAGTCGCTCGAAGGCTGGTCCCGCGCGGGCATCAAGAACGTCGAAATCAACGATCTCATGCTGGATGAGTTCCTGAAGACCGACACGCTGGCCGCGGCGCGAACCTTGCTGAAGGATCTGGGCCTGACCGTGGTTTCGAGCTCGGCTCGGCAAGTTGACCTGTATATTCCCGGCGCGACGCAAGTCACCGCGCTCGAAGGGTGGAAAAAGCGGTGCGAGTTATTCGCGTCGCTCGGAGCGCAGCGCATCTATAGTCCTGCCGTCACCACCCGGAAAGTCACAGCCGAGGACTACAAGGGTGCGCCCGACTGCATTCGTCAGGCCGGAGACGTCGCCAAACAGAATGGCATCCCCGCGATGATTGAGTTCACTCGCATCTCGACCTTCATTGCGACCTTGCCAACTGCACTCAAGCTGATCCGGGAAGCGGCCCATCCCAACGTACACCCGATGCTCGATTGCTATCACTTCTGGTCCGGGCTGAGTAAGTTTGAGGATCTGGACATGATCCGTCCCGGCGAGATCGCGCATATGCACTTCCAGGACGTGCCGGACATGCCCCGCGAACTAATGGATAATACGACGCGCCTGATTCCGGGCGATGGAGTTTCGCCGCTGGTGCAAATTTTACGCAAAATGTCGGAGAAAGGGTACTCGGGGGCGTTGTCGGTAGAGTTGTTCCTGCCGGAATTCCAGCAAGCCGATCCTTACGAGATGGCCAAACGCATTCAAGAGAAGGCCGAGGCCTTGATGCGCAAAGCCAAAGTAATATAGGCCGCCAGGGGCGGGTCTGGGCCAAGGAGGAACCGCGTGAAGAAGGCGCCGATCATCTTTATGGTGCTGGCTGGCGCTGCCGTTTTCGCACAGCGTCCGTCGAATCCCGCGCTGCTGATTCCGCAGGCCGCGCCCGAGCTGGACTATGTGGCGGTTCCTAACCCTCTTCCGCTTCCGGAGGGAATCAAGATCGGCGCGCCGTCGGCCATCCGGTACGATTCCAAAGGCCACATGTTTCTGCTGAATCGCGGGCCACAGGCGCTGGTGGAGTTCGACGAGACCGGCAAGTTTATTCGGATCTTCGGCGATGGGCTGCTCAAGCGAGCCCACGGTTTGCGCATCGATGACGCGGGGAATCTGTGGGTTACGGATGGATTTGCGCACGTCGTCATGAAACTGAATCGGCAAGGCGAGATTCTGATGACCCTGGGCACTAAGGGAGAGGCCGGCAAGTGGGATGAAGCGACGGGATCGCACCGCTTCAATCAGCCCAACGATCTAGCCTTCGGCCGCAACGGCGATATATTTGTGGTCCAGGGGCACACGCCGGAGGGTGACGGGGGTGACCCGCGGGTCCTGAAGTTCGATAAGAACGGGAAATTCATCAAGACCTGGGGTGGCAGAGGAGCCGAGCCGGGTCAGTTCACGGAAGCTCACGGGATTGCGGTGGATGCGCAAGGCTTGCTGTGGGTGACGGACCGCGAAAATCAAAGAATTCAGATCTTTGACCAGGACGGAACGTATATCCGCGAACATAAGTATGGCGGTTTGCCGAGCAGCCTGATCATCGGGGACAAATACATTTGGGTTGCCAACGGTTTTGCTGGCCAGCTTCTGCAACTGGATATGAACGGGAAAGTTCTCGCGGCGATTGGAAGGCTGGGGAAGGGAGTTGGTGAATTCACCGAGGCTCATTCGGTTACGGTGAGTCCGACGGGGGAGATCTGGGTAGGCGATTCTGTCGGCAATGCGGTGCAGAAATTCGTGAAGAAATAACGCAAGGCCGATACCTCCGAAAAACTATTGACTCGCCCTGCCATTGGAGCGAAAATGCAATCGCAAAGGTGCGGATTTAAGCGTTCGAATCGGCCGCGCCGGCCGCGGCTATAAAACAGGAGGTGACGTCATAGAACCCGACCAGATAAGGGGCGGCGCAAGCTGAGCGGTTTCGAATCGGAGCGTGGCTGAATCTCAACAATGGGTTGCAACAAATGCACCTGCTTGCGCGGTTCGCGCAGCTGAGGCCAAAGGAATTGCCCGGAAGTAGCCGCCCCCAACCATTTTTCGTACCTTTCTCACTGTTTTTGGAGTCTCCGCCGCCTGCCGGGCGCTTGACAAACGGCTAAACCCAATCCTAGCATTGAGTTTGCAGCGCAGGAGGCGGATTTGATCAAACTCGACATTATCAATGAAGTGGTCAACCGGACGGGGATCACGAAAACCAAGGCCGAGATGGCCGTTGAAACCGTCTTTGAAAGCATGAAGCGCTCCTTGGAGCGTGGCGAGCGCATCGAGTTGCGAGGCTTCGGCATCTTCAACGTGCGGCCCCGCAAGACCGGGATCGGGCGTAATCCGCGTACGGGAGCGGAAGTCGCGATCCCGCCGGGCAAGGCGGTCCGCTTTAAGCCCGGCAAGGAATTGCAGGCGCTCGAATAAATTCCCACGTGTCCACGAACGGCTATCCGCGGCCGGGCGAGGCTTTCGAAAGTAATCTCTTCGAAGACCTGCACGAGTCGGATCTAGGCATGCCGCGGCCGCGCCAGCGCTATTGGCTGCACGCCCTGCTGTTTCTGCTGACGCTGCTGAGCGCTACGGTGATGGGCGCGGGTCTCCAGGAAAGTTTCGCTGCCAACCGTCCAACCAATTTTGACGCCGACCTCTACGGTTATGTGCGCATGTGGCACGATCCGTGGTTTCTGCTGCACGGGCTGCCATTCTCGCTCACGCTGCTGACCATTTTGATGGCTCACGAGATGGGCCACTACCTGACGGCTCGCTATTACCGCGTGGACGTTTCGCTGCCGTATTTTCTGCCGGCTCCGACGCTGATCGGCACCCTGGGCGCGTTCATCCGCATCCGCTCGGCGATCTACTCCAAGCGCGCGCTATTCGATATCGGCGTCGCCGGGCCGCTGGCCGGTTTCGTGACGCTGCTGGCGCCGCTGGCGGTAGGCTTGTCGCTGTCGAAGGTAGCGCCGGACATGGTGCGCCGTGGCGATTTGATTTTCGGCAATCCGTTATTGCTGAGGTTCTGCGAATTGGTTTGGTTTCCGGGCGTGCCCGCCGGAGATATCTACCTCCATCCGGTCGCGCGCGCGGCGTGGGTAGGCTTGCTCGCGACGGCGCTGAACCTGTTGCCTATCGGCCAACTGGATGGCGGGCACATTCTTTATTCCTTCGTAGGCGAGAAGATGCGCTGGCTGTCGCGACTCTTCGTTGCGCTGCTGGTTCCGATGGGGTTTTACTTTGCCTATAGCTGGCTGGTGTGGGCCGCGCTGCTATTTTTTTTCGGTATGCGCCATCCGGTAATTTATGATCCCTACCCGATCGGGCGGACGCGGACCTGGCTGGGTCTGGCCGCGCTGCTGATTCTGATCCTGTCGTTCACTTTGTCGCCGGTCCGGGCCAACGGTTTGTGAAGATCTCGGCCACCATCATCACTTATAACGAGGAGCGGAATCTGCCGCGCGCGATGGAGAGTCTGCGCTGCGCCGATGAGATTGTGGTGATCGACAGCGGCTCTACCGACCGTACGGTAGAGATCGCTAAAAATTTGGGGGCGCGCGTAGTGGAGACGGTGTGGCTGGGCTACGCCAAGCAGAAGAATTTTGCCGCAGAACAGGCCGCCCATGACTGGATCCTCTCGCTGGATGCGGACGAATCTCTCAGTGAGGCGCTGGAGGCCGAGATCTGGCGCGTGAAGAAACACGGACCGCAATACGACGCTTACACCATGCCGCGCCAGGCCCGCTACCTGGGCCGCTGGATTCGGCACTCAGGCTGGTATCCCGACCGCAAGGTGCGGCTTTACGATCGCCGCAAGGCCAAATGGGTGGGCGATTATGTTCACGAATCGGTCAAAGCGGAAGGCACCGTCGGGCATCTGGATTCGAACCTGCTCCACTTTACCTGCGATTCGCTGTCGGAGCACTTGAAGACCATGGATCGCTACACAACACTCGCGGCCGCGCAGTTGATCGACGCGGGAGAGAAAGTCACCTGGGGTCGCCTGATTTTTGAGCCGCCCTGGACGTTCTTCCGCACCTACTTCGTAAATCTCGGATTCCTGGACGGCGTCGAAGGCCTGGCGATCGCCAACCTGGCGGCGCTGTATAACTTTCTGAAGTACGCCAAGGTGCGTTTCATGAGTCCCGGGAGATAGCGTGCGAACATTGCACGTCGATAGCGGGCGCGAAATGCGCGGAGGGCAGTGGCAGGCGCTGTATCTGGTCGAACGGCTGCCGGACGCGGTGCTGCTCGCGTGCGCGGGGTCGCCTTTGTTCGAAGAAGCAGCCCGGCGCAAGCTGGACGTGCGGGCGCTTACCTTTCGCGCATTGACGGCGTCGGCGAAGCAGGCCGACCTCGTGCATGTCCACGATGCGCGCTCACATACGTGGGCGGCAATCGCGGGTGTGGCTCCCCTGGTGGTGTCGCGGCGGGTGGCGTTTCCGGTGAAGCGCGGCTTCTTCTCGCTGTGGAAATACGCGGGCGCGGCGCTGTATATCGCGGTGTCCAAATATGTTGCCGCGCGGTTGATGGATGCGGGAATCCGCGGCGCTAAGATACGCGTGGTGTATGATGGCGTCCCGATACCCGAGCCTGCCTGCCCCCAGGCCGGCCGTGTGGTCGCGCTGGCGTCCAAGCCTGTGGAGATTCCCGGCATTTCTGTCGATCTGACTATTGACTTGTGGCGGGATTTGTCGACGGCCAGCGTGTTCGTCTATAAGAGCGAGATGGAAGGGCTGGGGTCGGCTGCGCTGGCCGCGATGGCTGCGGGGGTGCCGGTGGTTGCATCGAACGTCGGAGGACTACCCGAGGCAGTGGAATCCGGCAAGACCGGTTTCCTGGTCAGCGACGGCGATTTTTTGACACCAGTCCGGCGGTTGCTGGAAGATGCCGCGCTGGCTGCGCGAATGTCCCAGGCCGCGCGGGAGCGAGTGCAACAAGAGTTTTCGGTGGAAAGAATGGTGGAGAGAACCGTGGGTGCTTATCACGAGGTATTAGGATGATTTTCGTGCTGCTCGCATTCCTGGCCGGGCTGCTGATCGGCAGCTTCCTGAATGTGTGCATTTACAGGCTGCCACGGGACCTCTCGGTGGTCACGCCGGCTCGCTCGTTTTGTCCCGAGTGCGAGAAGACCATCGTATGGTTCGACAATATCCCGGTGATCAGTTATTTCCTGCTGGGCGGGCGCTGCCGCCATTGCAAGGCGCGGATTCCAGCGCGCTATTTGCTGGTGGAAATCGCAACCGGCGCAGCCTTCGCGGTGTGCGTCGCTTATCTGGGATTAACCGTGCCCGCGCTCAAGTACGCGATTTACTCGGCGATCATGATTGCGCTGATCGCGTCGGATCTGGAAGAGCGCATCCTGCCGGATGAGTTCACGCTGGGGGGCACGGTAATCGGGCTGGCGTTCTCGCCGTTCGTGCCCCTGGAACATTATTTCGCGGCAATGTTCATTCCTTATTCCGCGGGCGAGCGCTGGCAGTCCTTCGGCGAGTCAGCCTTCGCGGCTGTGGTGGGCAGCAGCTCTATCTGGATGGTCGGATGGCTATACCAGAAGTTCCGGCACCGCGAAGGACTGGGCTTTGGCGACGTTAAAATGATTGCGATGATCGGGGCGTTTGTGGGCTTGCGATTGTCGCTGATGACGCTGATTCTGGCCTCCATTGCGGGTTCATTTCTGGGGCTGGCCTACATCAAGCTGACCAAGAAAGACGCGTCGACGTATGAACTGCCGTTCGGCAGTTTCCTGGGCGCAACGGCGCTGCTGGTGGCGCTGTGGAGCAACGTGATTTCGGCCGGAAAGTAAAGCTACTGCGGAGGCCGCAGGAGAATTTTCAGGACTCCCTTCGTCGCGGCGCGCGCGAACGCTTGCGGTGCGCGGTCCAGCGTGAATTGGTCCGAGATCAGATCTGCAACGTTTACCTTCCCTGATGCCAGCAGGCGGATCGCCGGGTCGAAGCGGCCGCAGCGCGATCCGACGAGTGTGATTTCGTTGACGATCACGGGGGCGTTGTCAATCTCCACCAGGCCGTGAACCGTCGACTTCATGATGATGGTGCCGCGCGGTTCACACATCGTCACGGCGGCGCGCAAGCCTTGGGTGGAACCGGTCGCGTCCACCACCCAGCGGTAGGCGCGTTCGGGCAATTTCTTCGGCAGGAGTTCGGTGGTCACGCCGGCCTTCTCAACCAAACACATCTTCTCGCGATGACGCCCGAACAGGTGCACGCGCGCACCTTGGGCTTGCAGGACCTGCGCTATTAGCAACCCTAACTTTCCATCGCCCAGCAGCGCCACGCCATCGCCCTTGGGGATCCTCACCTGATCCAGAATCTCGCAGGCCGCGGCCACAGGTTCGATAAATACGGCGTGCTCGGAAGATATGGAATCGGGCACCCGGTGCAAGTTATGGATGGGCAGCGTCAGGAATTCGCGGAACGCTCCGGGGTGCTTCACGATACCCAGGACGGTGCGGTTCGGGCAATGGCGTCCAAGGCCGCGCGCACACCATTCGCAGTGCCCACAGGCGAGATTGATTTCGCCGGCGACACGCCGCCTGAGCCACTTTGGTTCGGCTGGACTCTCGACCACTTCCCCTACAAATTCGTGACCGGGCGTGCCCGCGAAACCGTAGTATCCACGTTGCAGTTCGAGATCCGTGGAACAGATGCCGGCGGCCAGCATGCGAATGCGGGCGAAGCCCTGCGGGATGCGAGGCAGCGGCTGGCGGCGCACTTCGACGCGGCCGGATTCGAGATGAACAGAAAGCATGCTGATCTACACTTAAAGTGTCTACACTTAAAGAATATGTCTTCCACCGTGCAGGCCGAGCTGGTCTGCTTTGAGGCCTCCTGCCGCGAGCGGTTCGCGATTACCGACGTTCTGTACAATTGTCCGAAATGCGGCGGATTGATCGAAGCCACCTACAGCGGCGCGCGGCCGAGCGCCGGCGAGATGCGCGATCTGTTCCGGCAGCGTCGCTTGAGCAATGCTCCTCTGGATACCAGCGGTGTCTGGCGCTATCGCGAGCTGTTTCCTTTCCTCAACGACCATGGGCGCGTGGTGACGCTGCGGGAAGGGAACACGCCGCTATTGGACGCTCCACTTGCCGCGCAATACGGCGGGCTCGACCAGATCACCTTCAAGCATCAGGGCTTCAATCCGACGGGATCGTTCAAAGACAACGGTATGACTTGCGGAGCGTCGCAGGCGCGGCGGCTGGGGATGAAGCGCGTGGCTTGCGTTTCCACTGGCAACACTTCCGCTTCGATGGCAGCCTACGCGGCGGCGGCGGGACTGGAAGCGCTGATCTTCCTGCCCCACGGCAACATTTCTTTTGGAAAACTGGCGCAGGCGCTGGAATACGGTGCGCGCACGCTTGAAGTAGAAGCGAACTTCGATGAGATTCTGGCGCTGGTGCGGGTGCTGGCCGAGCGGCTGGGGATCTACCTGCTGAATTCCATGAATCCCTTTCGTGTCGAAGGGCAGAAGAGCATCATTTTTGAAATGCTGGATCAGCGCGATTGGAATCCGCCGGATTGGATCGTGCTGCCCGGCGGCAATCTCGGCAACACTTCGGCCTTCGGGAAAGGTCTGCGGGAAGCGCGCGAACTGGGGCTTATCGCGAAGATGCCACGGCTGGCGGTGATCCAGGCGGACGGCGCCGCGCCGTTCTACGAAATGTTCCACAAGGGCGGCGAGTTGCATCCCGTGACGAATCCCGAGACGCTGGCGACGGCAATTCGCATCGGCGATCCGGTCTCCTGGCCCAAGGCTTTGCACGAGGTTCGTTCGTCGTGCGGCACGGTAGAAAAAGTCACGGAGCAGGAAATCGCCGACGCTAAGGCCATGATCGGCCGGGCGGGCATTGGTTGCGAACCGGCTTCTGCGGCCACGTTGGCGGGCATTCGAAAGCTGACGGCCGCGGGCGTGATCCGCAAGGACGCCGATGTGGTGGCGGCGCTGACGGGCAACGTCCTCAAGGATCCGGATTACATTTACAAGTACCACACGGGAAAATTGGAGACGCCCAGCGGCGCAAAGATTCGCTCCACTTTCGGCAACCAGCCCATTGTCGTCCCCAACGACGCCGACCGTATCGCCGCGCTCTTGCAGTAAGGCTCGGTATAATCGGATCTGTGAAAAAATGCGCGCTGGCGGTGGCTGTCCTGGTCCTGGCGGCCTGCTCCAAGAACATCCAGAATCCGGAAGCGGTGAAGCAGGGAGTGCTCGACTACCTCAAGCAGCGCGCGCCCACCATGGGCCTGGATATGAGCGCGATGGATGTCAACGTCGGGTCTATCTCCTTTGAGAAGGACATCGCGCGGGCCAATGTATCGTTTGTGCCAAAGGGCATGCCGGGGGGCGGCGGCATGTCGATGGATTACGTCCTCGAACGCAAAGGCGACAAGTGGGCGGTCAAGGGGCGTCAGGTGAGCCCCGGTAACTCGCATGGCGACCAGGCCCTGCCGGGGTCAATCCCGCCTGGGTCGCTGCCGCCGGGACATCCTCCCACGGATCGGGGTCAATGAAGACGGTCGCAGTACTGGGCGGAGGTCCGGCAGGTTCCTTCGCGGCGGAGCGGCTGGCGAACGCCGGCCTGCGGACCATAGTCTTCGACGAGAAGTTGGCGTGGGAGAAACCCTGCGGCGGCGGTCTCACATATAAGGCTTATCAGCAGTACCCGTTCCTCATCGACAATGACACGCCTAAGAAGTTGATCCATGACACCACTCTGGCGGCGCCGAATGCCGGGGAAGTGAAGATGCCGTTGTCGCGGCCGCTGGTGATTTATTCGCGCCTGGATTTGAACCGGATGCTGCTGCTGCGCGCCGAGAGGGCCGGGGCGGCCATCGAAAAGGCGCGCGTACTAAGCATTGAGCGCCGGGAGCGCGGCTGGCGCTTGCGCACACAAGGCGGAGTGGCCGAGGCCGACTTTTGCATTGTCGCCACCGGGGCGCGTAATCCCCTGCGTGAAGTAGGCACTGAGTGGAGCGCGAAAGATACCATGAGCGCGCTGGGTTATTACGTGCCGGCATCGCGCGATCAAATCGATATTCAATTTCTGCCGCAGCTCGAAGGATACATCTGGGTGTTTCCGCGCTGTGGACACTTGTCGGTGGGCATTTGCGGAAAAGGCGAGCCAGCTCAGGCTTTGAGGGTCCGGCTGGAACGTTATATGGATGAGCGCGGCATGGCATGGCGCGGGTCCAAGTTTTATAGCCACATGCTGCCGTCGCTCGAATCGCCGGGATGGAAGAACAATCGCGTGGCCGGCGATGGCTGGATGGCGGTGGGCGACGCCGGCGGACTCGTGGATCCCATCACGGGTGAAGGTCTGTACTACGCTATGCGCTCGGGCGACTTGGCGAGCCGTGTAGTGCTGGACGATGCCCACGGAATCGTGGAAAAAGCCGCGGCGTATCGCGCCAGCCTGGCGCGGGAGTTCGCGCTGGATCTGGAGTTTGCATCTACCTTGGCGCGGAGGTTGTTCCTGGGCACATTCCTGTTTAATTCAGTGCCTGCGCGGATGATCCAATTCATGCGCCGCAGTCCGCGCTTCCGCGACTTAATGCAGGACTTGTTCGCGGGCACACAGCCGTATGTCGAACTGCGCGGCCGTTTGCTGCGAAACCTCAGCGGCACGCTGCAGGAAGTGCTGATGAATCTGCTGCTGAACCGTGTGGTCCCGGAGAGCTCCCGCGCCGGGTTATGAAAACATCACGATCGGAAGCGCTGTTTGCGCGGGCGCAGGCGCTCATTCCGGGTGGCGTGAATTCGCCGGTGCGGGCGTTCCGTAGCGTCGGCGGCGTGCCGCGATTCATCGAGCGGGGCGAAGGTTCGCGCATCTTCGACGCCGACGGCAATTCTTATATCGATTACGTGGGCTCGTGGGGGCCGCTGCTGCTGGGGCATCGTCCCAAACCCGTGATGGACGCGCTGCGCGAGGCTCTGGAGCGCGGCACCAGTTTCGGCGCGCCTACCGAGGGCGAAGTCGAATTGGCCGAGTTGATCTCGCAAGTGGTGCCCTCGATGGAGATGCTGCGCCTGGTGAATTCCGGCACCGAGGCGACGATGAGCGCGCTGCGCTTGGCGCGCGGATTCACGGGCCGCGATTTGACGGTCAAATTTGAAGGCTGCTATCACGGGCACGTCGATTCGCTGCTGGTGAAAGCCGGGTCGGGCATGGCTACGCTGGGGATCGCGGATACCGCCGGCGTTCCGAAAGGGTTTGCGGAAACTACCCTTGCGCTGCCTTACAATTCGATTTCCGCGGCCGAGCAGGCATTCGCCGAGCGGGGCGGACAGATCGCGGCGGTGATCGTGGAGCCAGTGGTTGGCAACATGGGTTGCGTCCCGCCCGCGCCGGGATTTCTCGAAGCGTTGCGCGAACTCACGGCGCGCCACAGTGCGCTGCTGATCTTCGATGAAGTGATGACGGGCTTTCGCGTGGCGCTCGGCGGCGCGCAACAGCGTTTCGGGATCAAGCCGGACTTGACGACGCTGGGAAAGATTATCGGCGGCGGGTTACCGATTGCCGCGTATGGCGGGCGCGCCGAAATCATGCGCAAAGTCGCGCCGCTCGGTCCGGTGTATCAGGCGGGGACGCTGTCGGGGAATCCGCTTTCGGTGGCGGCGGGACTGGCGACGTTGCGTTACTTGGTTGCTCATCCGGAACTTTACGAACAGTTGGAAGCCCGCGCGGCCGCGTTGACGGCGTGGACTCCACCGGGCACCACCATCAATCGCGTGGGTGCGATGTTCACGTTTTTCTTCTCGCCCGATCCGGTTACCGATTGGGACTCGGCCAAGAAGTGCGACACCGCGCGCTTTGGGAAATTCTTCCACTTCATGCTGGAGCGCGGCGTGTACCCGGCGCCCTCGCAGTTTGAAGCAGCGTTTCTGTCGACCGCGCACAGCGAGGAAGACATCCGCTACACGGTAGCGGCGGCGCGCGAGTTCTTCGGAGCTTAGTACAGATCCAATTCCACGGGCGCTCCGGCGCTGCAACCGAGCAGGCTGGCGGCCGAGGTTTGGTTGGCGGCGATTTCGAGATAGCCTGAGCTGCCGACGATCACGAACAAATCGCCCACTTCGGTTTCAGCATATGTAAGCGCCAGGCGATGGATGCGCTGGCTTCCGGAGCGCATTTCGAAAGGGCGTGCGTTAATGCCGGCAAAGTCGCGAGCCGTGAAGTTCGTAATCAAGTTGCCGAACCGGTCCACTTTGAGAATCGTCCCGCGCCACGCGTCTTTGCCGGCCGGCGAAGGCCGCGTGATACCGATGCGTATATAGTCGTGAATCAGTTTGCCGAACGCCGCGGCCTGCGCGCCCTTCGCCAAATGCGCGGCGGCGGGAGCGAATACGTCGCGTCCGTGGAACGTGCGGCTGATCTTGCGGCGCATCAATTTCGGATTCGAGATCGCGCGGACCTTGTGCGGAGCTGCGTCGAACACCATCGAGAGCACTCCATTATCGGGCGCGATAAAGAAGTGCCCGCCGGCTTCGGCGAGGATGGGACGCCGCGCGCTGCCGACGCCGGGGTCGACCACCACTACGTGAATGGTGCGCTTGGGGAAGTAGGGCCACGCTTCCGCTATAACAAAGGCGGCTTCGGGCACATTGTAGGGAACGATGTCATGGGTGATATCGATGACGCGCGCCTGGCCTGCGATCCCGGCGACGATGCCTTTCATGGTCCCCACAAAGTGGTCAGAAAGCCCAAAATCCGTGGTAAAAGTGATCAATCGATTTGCCATGTGCTGATAAGATTGTAATGAACGCCGTGACCCGCTATTATTTCGATCACAACGCCACTACGCCGGTATCGCCCGAAGTCTTTCAGGCGATGGCTCCGCTGATGACCACGGTGTTCGGAAACGCGTCGAGCATCCACCAGTTTGGACAGGAAGCTCGCGGTGAATTGGACCGCGCGCGGCGCACCGTAGGGGCGACGTTGGGCGCGAAGGCGGAGGAAATTGTTTTCACGGGCGGCGGCACCGAAGCCGACAACATGGCGATTTTTGGCACGACTGGCCACGTTGTTACCACCACGGTTGAGCACCCGGCCGTTTTGCAAGCTGCCGGTCAGTTGCCTGAGGTGACCTTCGTTAATGTAGACGGCCGCGGGGTGGTTGATCCGCAGTCGGTGCGAGCGGCGATTCGTCCCGGCACCACTTTGATCAGCGTCATGCATGTGAATAATGAACTGGGCGTGATTCAGCCGGTGCGTGAGATTGGGGAAATTGCTCGCGAGGCCGGAGTCCTATTTCATTCCGACGGCGTGCAGGCCATGGGCAAGCTTCCGGTGAACGTCGGCCAACTCGGCGTGGATTTGTACTCCATCAGCGCTCACAAAATTTACGGCCCCAAGGGGATCGGCGCGCTCTACATTCGAAAGGGCGCGGAACTGCGGCCACTACTTTACGGTGGTCCGCATGAGCGTAAGATGCGCGCGGGTACGGAGAACGTGGCGGGTGCGGTGGGCTTTGGGCGCGCTGCCGAGTGGGTAATAGAAGAGAGCGCGGCCGAAGCGGCGCGGCAGTCGGCGCTGCGCGATCGGCTGGAGCAGGGAATTCTCGCGGGTGTGGCGGGCGCACATGTGAACGGCGCGGGGGCGTCCCGCGTGGGCAACACTTCGAATATTCGTTTCGACGGCATCGATAGCGAGCCGCTGCTGATTGCGCTGGACCTGCAGGGTTACGCCGTATCCAGCGGATCGGCGTGCTCGAGCGGCGCGACCGAGCCGTCGCACGTGCTGGCGGCGATCGGGCTCACGCGCGAGCAGGCGCGGTCCAGCGTGCGTTTTTCGCTGGGGCGGTCGAATACTCTGGAGCAGGTCGACTCGCTCATCGATGCCGTGGTGCAAGTCGTGACGCGGCTGAGAAAGCTGGCGCCGGCTTATGTCTGAGTGCACGATCGCCGTGGCTATGTCGGGCGGCGTGGATAGCTCCGTGGTGGCGGGAATGCTGAATCGCGCGGGCGAGCGCGTCATCGGCATGACCATGCAGCTCTGGAATCAGAAGCGCCTGCCGGACATTGCTACGGCTAAGCCGACGGGCCGTTGCTGCTCACTCGACGACGTGTATGACGCGCGCCACGTCGCTCAACATCTAGGCATCCCGTACTACGTGCTGAATTTCGAGCAGCGCTTTGAGGCGCAGGTAGTGAAGCCGTTCATCGCCGAATATCTGGCCGGCCGCACCCCCATCCCGTGCACGCTGTGCAACAACTTCATCAAGTTCGACCAGTTTCTGGAAATGGCGGAGGGCATCGGCGCGCACGAGATCGCGACCGGACACTACGCGCGGATCGATTGGAACGGCGAGAGCGGACGCTGGGAAATGCGCCGCAGCGTGGATGGCAGCAAGGACCAGACCTATTTCCTGTGCGGTCTCAAGCAGGATCAACTGGCTCGCACGCGTTTCCCGCTGGGCGGGATGGAGAAGACTCAAGTGCGGGAACTGGCGCGTGAACTGGGCATCCCCACCGCCGCCAAGCCCGACAGCCAGGAAATTTGTTTCGTCCCCAACGGCGATTACGCGGGGTTCATCGACAGCTACTTTAAGGAGCAGGGAATCGCGCCGGCCGAAACACAGGGCGAGATCGTGACTGCCGATGGCCGGGTGGTGGGCGAGCACGCAGGCGTTCATCACTTTACCGTGGGTCAGCGGCGCGGGTTGGGCGTGGCGGCCGGCGAGCCGCTCTACGTGATTGCGACGGAGCCTGCTTCCAAGCGTGTGGTGATCGGGCGCAACGATGATCTGCTGCGCGGGTCGATGCACGTCCGAGACGTCAACTGGATTTCGATTGCCGCGCCCGCCGCTCCTGTGCGCGCCGAGGTGAAGATCCGCAACAAGCACGCCGCGGCGGCAGCCACGCTGCATCCGGTGTCGAACGGCGCGGGCGATGCCACACGTATCCAAGTCTGCTTCGACGAACCGCAGCGCGCGGTGACACCCGGCCAGGGAGCGGTGTTTTATTCCGGCGATCTGGTGCTTGGCGGTGGCTGGATTGAGTGAGTGAGCCGGCGTGAAGACCGTCGAATACTGGCTCGCGCGCTTCGTGCTGGCGACGCTTTCTGTCACCTCGCTTTCAGCGGCCAACGCGCTTGCCCGGGGCTACGTCAGGTTACTGGATCTAGCCTTGCCGCGGCTGCGCCGCACGGCTCTTAAAAATCTGGAAATGGCCGGATTTGCCGGCCGCGAGCGCATCACTACCGGCGTGTTCGACTCGGTCGCGCGGCTGGTGGTCAGCTTCGCCCGGTTTCCGCAGATTACTCGCGACAACGTAGCGGAATGGATTCGCTACGAGGGGCTGGAAAACTTTCAACAAGCGCATGCGCGCGGGAAAGGCGTGCTGGTGGCGACCGGACATTTCGGCAACTGGGAGCTAAGCGCGTTCGCGCACGCCTACCTATTCGCGCCGATGCACATTGTTGTCCGGCCCATCGATAATGCACGGATTGACGTTCTGGTCGAATCGCGGCGCCAGCTTTCCGGTAACCGCGCCATCGCGAAGAAGGATGCGGCGCGCGGTATTCTGCGGGCACTGGCGGCGGGCGACGCAGTAGGCGTTTTGATCGATCAGAACACCACGCCCGACCAAGGCGTGTTTATCGATTTTTTTGGCGTCAAGGCCTGCGCCGGCAGCGCATTTGTGAAACTGGCGCAGCATAGCGGCGCGGCGGTGGTTCCCGGTTATGCGTTGTGGTCGGATAAAGAGCGACGTTATGTGTTGCACTTCGAGCCCGCGGTGGAAATGACCGGCGACGTGCAGCAGGATACGCAGCGCGTGCATGCACGCCTGGAAGCCGCGATCCGCAAGAATCCAGATCAGTGGTTGTGGATCCATCGCCGCTGGAAGACGCGGCCGCCGGGCGAGAGGCCGATTTATGGATGAAATGGCGATGATCAAACGCGTTTGCGTGTTTTGCGGATCGAGCCCAGGTGCGCGTCCGGCTTACGCTGCGGTTGCCGCTGCGCTGGCGCGTTGCCTGGTTGCCCGTGGAATCACCATTGTCTACGGCGGCGGAAACGTGGGATTGATGGGAGTACTGGCGGACACGGCTCGTGCGGCCGGCGGCGAGGTCATCGGCGTCATCCCGCATTCGCTGGTCGCCAAAGAGGTGGCGCATACCGAAGTGCCCGACCTGCGGATCGTCGAATCCATGCATGAGCGCAAGGCGCTGATGGCTGAGCTGGCGGATGCCTTTATCGCCATGCCTGGGGGCTACGGTACTTTCGAAGAGTTCTGCGAAATTCTGACTTGGACTCAACTCGGCCTGCAACGCAAGCCCTGCGGGATTCTGAACGTCGAGGGCTACTACAACCATCTGTTGCAGATGTTCGACCACGCGGTGGCGGAGCAATTCGTCAAGCCAGCGCATCGCAAAATGTTTATCGCGGATGCGGATCCGGAATCTTTATTAGATCGCTTGCTTGCCTACCAATTGCCGATCGTCGATAAATGGCTCGTCCGGGAGGAAACCTGAAACCCGGTTGCTAATCTTTCGGCGACGACGAGATCGTCTCGAGAAACAGAGCGAGAATCAAGAATCCTGCCAGGGTGGCCGAGACGATCATAGCTTATGGATTCATCATGAGCTAAAAGGGTTCACCCAAGTGTGAAATCGCCGTGAAAAATTCATGAAGTTCCTGCGGGGCCGCGAACGCCGAGGCTTTCCGCGGGCCGATTCTGCATAATAGTTCTCTGGAGATCGCGTGAAAGCATTCGTTAAGGCAAAAGCCGAGCCCGGACTGTGGATTGAAGACATCCCCGAGCCGACGATAGGCATAAACGACGTTCTGATTCGAGTTCACCGCACCGGAATTTGCGGCACCGACGTTCACATTTACGATTGGGACGAGTGGGCTCGTTCCACTATCCCCGTGCCGATGGCCATCGGCCATGAATTCGTCGGCGAAATAGTGGAAGTCGGCTCCAACGTCATCGATTTTCATCCCGGCGAGTTGGTTTCGGGAGAAGGCCACGTGGTCTGCGGGCGCTGCCGCAATTGCATGGCGGGCCGCCGCCACCTGTGCGCGCATACTTCGGGCGTAGGCGTGAACCGGCCGGGTTGTTTCGCCGAATTTATTGCTCTGCCGATGACCAATATCTGGCGTCACGATCCGCGCGTCGATCGCGACGTCGCGGCTATTTTCGATCCCTTCGGCAATGCGGTGCACACGGCGCTGGCCTTCGAAGTCCTGGGCGAAGACGTGCTGATCACCGGCGCCGGTCCCATTGGAATTATGGCGGCCGCGGTGGTCCGCCACGCCGGCGCGCGCTACGTGGTGATCACGGACGTCAACGAATACCGGCTGGATCTGGCGCGCAAGGTGGGTGTGAATCTGGCGCTGAATGTGAAAGAAACCTCTATTGAGGAAGCGCAGAAGACTCTGGGCATGCAGGAAGGCTTCGACGTGGGACTGGAGATGTCGGGCAACGCCAGCGCCTTCCGCGACATGATCCACAATCTGTCGCACGGCGCGAAGATCGCGATGCTCGGTATCCCCGCCGGGGAGATGGCGATCAACTGGCGCGAGGTGATTTTCAACATGCTGACCATCAAGGGCATCTACGGCCGCGAGATGTATGAGACCTGGTACAAGATGACGGTGCTGCTGCAATCCGGCCTGAATATCCTGCCCGTGATCACGCACCGCTTCAGCTACCGGGATTTCGAAGAGGGCTTCCGCGTGATGCGCTCCGGGCAGAGCGGCAAGGTGATTCTCAATTGGGAGGAGCTGATTTAGCGATGTTGGGCGCGTATCAGGCATTTGTCGAAGCGCAACTGGAGGAAATTCGCGGCGCGGGATTGTGGAAGCCGGAACGAGTGCTCCATTCCGCGCAGCGCCCCGACGCTGAACTGCAGGGCGGCGACAAAGTGCTGGTCATGTGCGCGAATAATTACCTGGGCCTGGCCGACGACCCGCGCATCCTCGCCGCTGCACGCAATTCGCTCGACCGCTGGGGCTACGGGATGGCTTCCGTCCGCTTCATCTGCGGGACGCAGGAGCAGCACAAGCAGTTGGAGCACGAGATTGCCCGCTTTTTGGGCACTGAAGACACGATCCTCTATTCCTCCTGCTTCGATGCCAACGGCGGGCTGTTTGAAACGCTTCTGGGCGCGGAAGACGCTGTCATTTCGGATGAACTAAATCACGCGTCGATCATCGACGGCATCCGGCTCTGCAAAGCGCAACGGTTCCGCTACAAGAATCGCGACATGGCGGATTTGGAACAGCAGCTCAAGGTGGCGCAGGGCGCGCGTTTCCGCATGATTGCCACCGACGGCGTTTTTTCAATGGACGGCTACATCGCACCCCTGCGTGAGATCTGCGATCTGGCGGAAAAATATCACGCGATGGTGATGGTGGACGATTCGCACGCCGTGGGCTTTGTTGGCGAGACGGGACGCGGCTCGCACGAGCATGCGGGAGTGATGGGCCGCGTGGATCTCTTCACAGGCACGCTCGGGAAGGCTCTCGGTGGCGCCAGCGGCGGCTACATCAGTGGGGCCAAGCCGCTCGTCGCTCTGCTGCGCCAGCGTTCGCGGCCCTACTTGTTTTCCAATTCCTTGCCGCCGTCGATTGTGGCGGCGTCGCTCGAAGCTTTGAAGATTCTCACGGCGTCCAACGAGCTCCCGGAGCGCCTGCGCAAGAACACGGCGTTCTTCCGCAAGAAGGCGGCGGAGCTGGGTTTGCAGATTCTACCCGGCGAGCATCCCATCGTTCCGGTGATGGTCGGCGATGCCGCTAAAGCCGCGCGCATGGCGGAGCATCTGCTCCAGAAAGGCATCTACGTGATCGGATTCTCGTATCCGGTGGTGCCGATGGGCAAGGCGCGGATTCGCACCCAGGTTTCCGCCGCTCACACGACGGATCAGCTCGGCTGGGCCGCGGAAATGTTCGCGGAAGCCGCCGCAAAGGTTGAGTAGCTACTTCTTGAACTTCACGAACCCGAAGGTCAACTTCTTTTCGACGCCGTCCACCCGGTCCAGCCGCACGACCACTTGATCGCCAATCGAGAATTGCCGGCGATGGCGCACGCCCATGATCTTGCGGATATTTTCGCGGTACTCGAAGCGGTCGCCAGGAAGCGTATCGAGCGGCACCAAGCCCTCGATGAACATGTCCTGCAATTCGACGAAGAACCCGAAGCGGGTGGTTGAAATAATGAGCGCGTCGAACTCGTCGCCGACCCGGTCGATCATGAACTTGACCTTTTTCCACTCGACCAATTCACGCTCGGCTTCGGCCGCGCGGCGCTCGGCCTCCGATGACTGGTCGGCAATCGCATGCAGGTCCGCCGGATACTGCTTGCCATCCAGATGCGCGCCTAAGATGCGGTGGACGATGAGATCCGGGTAGCGCCGGATGGGCGACGTGAAATGTGTGTAGCTGGTGGCGGCCAGCGCAAAGTGGCCGACATTCAAGTCGCTATAGCGCGCCTGCTTGAGCGAGCGCAGCATCAGATAGCTCAGGATACGTTCTTCAGGCTTGCCTTCGATCTTGGCTACGAGTTTCTGGTAATTGCGCGAAGTGAGCAGAGGGTTGTCGAGCGCCACAACTTCGGTTTTGAATTTCTTCACGGGAGCGGCTCCGGGAGTGAGCGAGTAGCCAAACTGGGTGGCGATTTCCTCGAATTCGATTACGCGCTTGGGATCGGGACGATCGTGGATGCGAAAGATCATCGGCTCACCCGCGGCCTCGATGTGCGCGGCCACCGCTTCGTTGGCCGCCAGCATAAATTCCTCGATCAGGCGGTGCGCGATGTTGCGTGGGGCCCGGGTCACGGCGGTCATGGCGCCGAACTCATCGAATTCGAGCAGCGGCTCGGGCAGGTCGAAATCGATGGAGCCGCGGCGTTGTCGCTTCTTGTTCAGCAGCAGCGCCAGCTCGCGCATCATATGGAAACGCGGCACGAGGGCCGCGTAACGCATGTTGAGCTCGGGATCGCCTTCAAGAACCTTGTGTACCGCCGTGTATGTCATCCGCTCGGCGCTGCGGATCACGCCGCGCGTGAAGTCCTGCGCGACTACATCGCCATGGTTGTCGATTTCGAGCAGAGCGCTCATCACCAGGCGATCCTCGTGCGGGCGCAGCGAGCACTGATCGGTGGATAGCTCCACAGGAAGCATGGGCACGGCTCGATCGGGGAAGTAAACGCTGGTTCCGCGCAGCAGAGCTTCGCGATCGATCGGGCTGCCCGGGCGCACGTAGTAACTCACGTCGGCGATGTGCACGTGCAGCGCCCAGTGGCGGTTGGGGAGGCGCTCCACCCACACCGCGTCGTCGAAATCGCGCGCTGTCTCGCCGTCGATAGTGACAATGTCGTACTCGCGGAAATCGCGGCGCTTGGCGATCTCGTCCTCCGGGATCGGCCCGGGGATCGTGCGCGCCTGTTCCAGCACGTCGTCGGGAAACTGATGCGGGATGTGGTGCGCGCGGATCAGGATCTCGACGTCGATCCCGAAATCGTCCGGACGGCCCAGGATCTCAATGATGCGTCCCGCCGGCCGGTCGCCATCGTCGCCATAATCGACGATCTCGGTGGTGACGATCAAGCCGTCCAGGTCTTCTTCCGAATGCACTTCCACCCCGCGCGCGCCGACGCGGTTGACCGACGCGCCGCCGGGTGGGATCGCCATGCCTTCCGGAATCTCAATCCATTGGCGAATGCGCTCGTCATGCGGGATCACATAATTGCCGCGCCGGCGCACCCGGAACTCACCCACGATGCTGCTGTGCTCCCGTTTGACGACTTCGACAATCTCGCCGTGCGCGCGTCCGTCGCGCTCCAGACGCTTGATGCGAAGCGCCACCCGGTCGCCGTGCATGGCGCGGTCAGCTTCTTCTTTGCCCAGATAGATGTCGCCCTTCAGTCCCGGCACCGGCTCTTCCGGTGTGACGAACCCGTAGCCATCGCGGTGCACGCTCAGACGCCCGTGAATCAGGCGCGGTGATTTCTTCTTCTGCGAGTGTCCCCTTTGCAGATGGCCCTTCGGATGTGGCGGCACGATTCATTTTATAGTGAGAAGGCATATGGACCTGAAGACCGTCCGCGTGGTAGTCCCCGAAAACGGAAATATTATCGTCGGCCATAGCCACTTCATCAAGACCGTGGAGGATCTCTACGAGGCCATCGTCAACACCGTGCCGCAGATGAAGTTCGGCATCGCCTTTAACGAAGCTTCCGGCGACTGCCTCATCCGCGTGGACGGTAACGATCCTGAGCTTGAGGGCATCGCCACTGAAAACGCCCAAGCCATCGCCGCCGGACACACCTTCGTCATCGCTCTGCGCAACGGCTATCCAATTAACGTCCTGGGCCGTATTCGCGAGATCCCCGAAGTCTGCAACATCTTTTGCGCCACCGCGAACCCGGTCGAAGTGATCCTGGCCGAGAGCGAGCAGGGGCGGGGAGTCCTGGGCGTCATCGACGGCAGCGCTCCCAAGGGAATCGAATCCGCCAACGACCGGGAATGGCGGCACGGGCTGCTTCGCAAGATCGGATATAAGCGCTAAAGCCAGCAAATAGGCAGTTTTTGCCGTCGCTTCGGCCGCTTTTTACCTTTGACTCCCTGGATTTTTGGTGGCATACTACTGCCGTATTGGAGTGTCAGGTTTGAGTCTCCGTCCGCTTAGGGGTCCTACCGTTCCGTCCCGCCGGGTGTCGCTCTGCTGCAGCCTCCACTTACAAGGAGGAGCGTAACGTGAAGAAGCTTTTTGTGGGGAATCTTCCTTACACTGCGAATGAGACCGACGTGCAGAACTTCTTTGCCGATCACGGAGTTACCGTCGATTCCATCACCGTCATGCGGGACCGGTTCACGGGGCAGGCGCGTGGCTTCGGCTTCGCGGAAATCAACGACGATACGGCAGCCGCGCACGCGGTCGAGGTCTGTCACGGCAAGGAACTCATGGGCCGGACTCTGGTGGTCAATGAGGCCCGCCCGATGGCTCCGCGCGAAGGCGGCGGGGCAGGCGCTGGCGGACGTCCTCAGCGGC
>Ga0207674_10000914_pt1 | contig 38457 bp, 33 predicted proteins | sample KBSCornC72_FD_184303 | JGI IMG/M metagenome (GOLD analysis project Ga0207674, IMG submission 184303) | Corn rhizosphere microbial communities from Kellogg Biological Station, Michigan, USA - KBS Corn C7-2 (SPAdes) (version 2) | ecosystem: Host-associated > Plants > Roots > Rhizosphere > Soil ... | reverse complement strand
GCCCCCCGGCATCGTCCCCGACGAGGCCGACCAGATTCGCGAAAAGTGGGAAGACCTCAAGGCGTGCGTCGAGCGGTTCGTGATCGCCTGTGAAAAGGGCGTTTATCATCCGAAAAAGAAGTGATAGCGGGCGCGGCGCGATGCGCGACCTCGACGATTTATTTCGGGCGCTCGCCGGGTCGAAGTTCCGTCGTCGGTTTCGCCTGTCGGCCAAGGAACTCGCTTACGCCCGTGACAAGGGATTCGAGACGATCCTTTCCCACGTGCGCGATTTCGTCCGAGATCGTCTAGCCCCGGCCCTCATTCCCAACGATGGGAAGCAGACGCCGATGCGGAATCATCCGGTCTTCGTCGCGCAGCACGCGACGGCGACGTGCTGCCGGGGGTGCCTGGCGAAGTGGCACGGCATTCCGGCCGGGCGCGAGCTCACGGCGGAAGAGCAGAACCACGCCGTTGCCGCCATCGAACGTTGGCTGCGATCGCAGGGCGCGGCTGCGGGGGGCGAGCGAGGCGGGCAACTTTTCGACTGACGCTGGGCGGGCGTTTATCCTGTGAGGCAACCGCATGTCATCGCGCATCCTCCTGGAAGTCGCCGTCGCCACGCTGGCGGACGCCCAAACCGCCCAAGCCGCCGGGGCGGATCGTCTTGAGCTGAATGCCGCACTGGAGCTCGGCGGGCTGACGCCTTCGATTGGCACGGTCGAACTGGTGAAGGCCGCGTGCCGGATTCCGGTGATCGCGATGGTGCGCCCGCGCCCGGGCGGATTCGTCTATTCGTCCGCCGAACGCGCCACCATGGAGCGCGACTGCGACCACCTGCTGGCGGCGGGGGTGGCGGGTGTGGCGTTCGGATTCCTGAGCGCCGACCGCACGATCGACGTCGCCGCGACGCGGGCGTTTGTGAACCGGATTGGGTCCGGTCCCGAGTGCGTCTTCCATCGCGCGTTCGACCTCACCCCCGACCCGGCGGTAGCACTGGCGACCTTGATCGACCTGGGGGTGACCCGCGTTCTCACGTCGGGCCAAGCGACGGCCGCGCCCGACGGCACGACCGTCATCAAACGCCTGGTCATCCAAGCCGCGAATCGAACGGAAATCCTGCCGGGAGCCGGCATCACGCCCGAAAACGTCGCCCAACTCATTGCCGACACCGGTGTCCGTCAGGTTCACGGGTCGCTTTCCGTCGTTCGAAGCGACCCCGGTCAGCCCGTCTGCCCGGGCGAATATCGCGTCACCTGCGCCAAGCGGGTGGCGGCGGCCCGGCGGGCGATCGACGCGCTGTTGTAACGACACTTACTCTTTGCGGTTCTATGAAAGGTGTGAAAAACTATTTCGTGAACATTTTCGGCCAAGAGTAGTCCAACGGGCAAGTGGATGGGGTATATTAGTGGGCGATAATGACATTTCAGCCCAAAAGGGGCGGTACAGGCGGGTTTCATGACGACGATATCAATCCAGTGCGTCCATTGTAATAAGCGTTACAACGCGCCGGCCACCATGGCCGGCAAGAAGGTGAAATGTAAACACTGTGGAAAGGTGTTTGCCATCCCGGCGATCGATAACGCCGAAGGGGATGCGGACCTTTCGCAGGTGGGGGAAGCGCACGAGTCGCTTGCGGGGGCGGGCGGAGTGGCAAAGGGCGGCAGCATGGCGGGGGCTGCCGCAAAGGGCGGTGGCGGTGGAAAGCTGAACAATCCCGGTGCCGGCTACGCCAGCCGGATGGCGCGCAACGCCGACGCGGAAGTCATCGATTATGCGGAGAAACAGACGACCAGCCGGCTTCGTCCCAGTGTTCCTCTCGACTTTCCCGGGGCCGAGGCGATCGACGGGTTTGCGCCCCTGCTGCTGATCGTGCTGGGGTTGGGGTGGTTGGCGCTATCGGCGTTTAACCTGAATACGACGGGGGTCGCGTGGGTGTCGCTGTTACGGCTGGTGGTGCTGGTCGGCCTGTGCGCGGGGGTGGCGTTTCCGGTGGGGTACTGGGCGGTGCGGATTGCCGGACGGAAGTGCCGGTTCATGCTCCCTTCGACGCCGGGGCTGCGGGCGTTCGGCGCGTTCTCCTTCCCGTTCGCGCTGTCGCTGGGGTTCTGGCTGGCCAACGGCACCAGCGGCATGCTGGTCTTCGGGTGCCTGCTGGGCGCATTGCTGGCGTGTCTGGCGGTGTGGTTCCTGTTCCGGATTCAACCGCCGGAGATGTCCACGGCGCTGGGGGCCAGCGCGGGGGCGGTCGTCGTGTCGGCGGTGGTGGGGTATCTCGTGCTGTTCGGCATCAACACGGTTTTCGAGTCCGTCGCCCGGCGGTCGGCGAATAACCAGTTCGCCACCAGCCCGATGGGACCGTTCGAATGGAACGTGCAGGTCGGCCCGACGAACGTCGAACCCAAGCCGCATAAGGTGGTGGCGATCGTGCCGGAAACGCAACCGGCCACGACCACTGCGCCCGCGCCGACGACCGCCAAGACGATCGTCGTGGACGTGCCGCAGAACACCGACGTGGTTCCGACCGTGCCCGACAAGACCGGAACGCCGACGCCGCCGACCACGGCCACGACGACGTCGCCCGACAGGGTGTCGCCGCGAACCGTCGCCAGCGCCACCAACCCGCCCAAGACGGTGGAGACGACGCAGCCGCCCAAGGCCGAATTATCGCCACTGGTCGCCAGCGTCACGCCCGTCGAGGGGATCGCGGATTACGACAAAGTCGTCTTCGCCACCGGCATGGGAACCGCCACCACGCTGGCGGCCGTCAAGACGACCGACACCGACGAGAACGTCACGTTTTACACCGGCAATCCGCCGGTGAAAAAGGCCGAGGCCAAGTTCGACGTCGAGAAGGACGTCAAGCAGAGCTACTTCATCTCACCGACCGGCCTGTACTTCTCGCGGATGACCAAGTTCCCCAACCTCGGGGTGCAGCTCTACGACATCAACACCGGTCGCGATCACGTGGTTCGGCTGGACCCCGCGCACGGGGAGCCGCAGATGCTCGGGTTCGCGTTCGCCGATCACGTGGTCATGCTCTGGGACGTCGGCGGGCAGGTCGAAGTCGAGGTGATCAACCACAAGGGCGCGAGCCCGACCGACGTCGCGGTGCTCCGGCTCAAGCGGTTCGAGCACTCGGCGTGCAACCCGACCATCAGCCCGGACGGCCGGCAACTCGCGGTCGCGGCCTACCTTCAGGAAAAGGGCGGCATCGACCTGTGGGACCTGTCCACGTCGCGCAAGGCCGAACTCAAGACCTGCTGGGTGCCGATCACCAACTGGGTCAAGCCGTCGGCGATGACGTACGGCCCGATGGGGGCGCTGTCGGCCTACTTCGAGCCCAACGGCCGCGGCATCATGTACGCGTTCCGCACCGGCGAGGCGGGCATGCCGGCGCACGAGTTCCCCTACCGCACGCTCCCGTACCCCGCGGGGACGCCCGAGAGCTTCACCGGCCGCGCCCTCGACTACGTCGACGCCAACACCTGGCTGCTCTTCGGCCGCCCGCTGATCGACACCGAGAGCGGCAAGGTGATCGGCGACCTGGGCATCCCCGGCGCTCGGGCGCAGCACGTGGTGGACAAGGAAACACTGCTGATCGACAACTGCAACGCCGAGGGCAAACGCGAACTGCTGCTGGTCAAGCTCAAGCCCGACGCGATCGCCGCCGAGCGCGCCAAGGTCCGCGGCGGCGGTCGGACGGCGCCGCGGGTTCCGTAGCAAAACGTGACCGAGCAATTTCGGGTGGCACGCGTGCCACCGAAAACCCCAATCGCGGCATCACTGGCGTTTCCTTGACCCCCACCGCGCCCGCCGTATCATCGCCCGCTCACATGGGCAACATCCAATCCACGTTCGCCGGCCTGCGGGAAAAGCGGCACCTCGCGCTGATGCCGTTCATCCCCGCCGGCTATCCCGACCTGGCGACGACGGCGGCGTTGCTCCCGGCGATGGAACGGGCGGGCGCGAACCTGATCGAGATCGGCATCCCCTTCTCCGACCCGATCGCCGACGGGCCGACGATCCAGGCCGCCTTCACCGCCGCGCTGGCGAAGGGACTCAAGCTTAGCGAAGTCTTTGAAACGATCCGCGCCACCCGCCCCAAGGTGTCGATCCCACTGGTCGCGATGGTTAGCTTCAGCATCGTCTACCGTTACGGCGTGGAGCGGTTCGCCTCCGACGCGAGGGCGGCCGGGTTCGACGGGTTGATCCTGCCCGACCTTCCCCCGCCCGAGGCCGATGCGGTCTGCGGCAAGGTTCAGGCGGCGGACCTTTCGACCACCCTGCTGGTCGCCCCGACCACCAGCGCCAAGCGGCGCGAGGAGATTACGCGCCTGAGCGACGGCTTCGTCTACTATTTGTCCGTCTCCGGCATCACAGGCGAGCGCGACCGCCTGCCGGACAACATCGAAAGCAACCTGCGGCAACTGCGCTCGATGACCAAGCGACCGGTTTGCGTCGGCTTCGGCATTTCCAAGCCCGAGCACCTCGCCCAGCTCGCCCCGCTGGCCGACGGCGCCATCGTGGGGAGCGCGATCGTTAAGAAGATCACGCAGATGGGCGCGGCGTCTCCGGCGGATATTGCCCAGGCCGTTGGTGATTATTGCAAGAGCCTGCTCTCCAAGGTTCGTTAATGCCTCATTTCAGGGCACTTGTCGGTGCCGGACGCGATCCCCCGGTCTTCCCCTTACCCCTTTGGCCAAGGCATGTTAGAATCGGTCGAATTCCTGCCTAACCTCACCCCCGGCAGCCGTGTCCTGACTTATGGAACCCCAGGCGAAGCAGCCAACCCGAGATGTGGATGACGCCTCGCCGACGGACGGGCAACTCGTCGTACGGGCCAACGACGGCGATCGAAAGGCGTTCGACGAGCTCATCGTCCGTTACCAGCGGCAGGCGGTGGCCGTCTCGTACCGATTGCTCGGTAACAGCAACGACGCATTGGAGGTGACGCAGGACGCGTTTCTCAAAGCGTTCACCAGCCTCGCGACGCTGCAAAAGCCCGAAGCCTTCGGCGGCTGGCTGATGCGGATCGTGTCGAACCTGTCGCTGAACTTTCGCCGGGGCCGCAAGAACAAGCAGCAGCTTCCGTTGGACGATTTGCTGGGCGCGAGTGAGCCTTCGACGTCGAACGGGAGCGGCAGCGATTCGATGGCCCAGTCGGGCGATCCGGTCCGCCGACTGGAGAGCCAGGAGATGGGCCGAAAGCTCCAGGAAGCGCTGAGCCAGCTTCCGGAGAAGCAGCGGCTGGCGATCGTGATGTTCACGATCGAGCAGATGCCGCAGAAGCAGGTGGCCGAGACGCTGGAGTGCAGCGTCGAGGCCGTGAAGTGGCACGTGTTCCAGGGCCGAAAGAAACTGAAGGAAATTCTCAAAGACTACCTGTAGCGAACCTGGCGTCATCATGAGTCCCGAGCAACTCGAATTCGTCCTCACCCAATACCTCGACGGCACCCTGCCGCCCGAGCAGGTGGGCGCGTTGGAAGAGCGGCTCGCGAGCGACGCGACCGCCCGCGCGCTGCGGGACGCGCACGAGCGCCTGACCGCGCTGCTGCGATCGCAGTCGCTGCCCGAGGCGGACTGGGACGACCTGGCGCGCGATCTTGCGGCGGTGGTGACGGGGACGGTCGACGAAGCCGATCGCGCCGCGGATCAGCGACTCAACGCGATTCTCAGGAGCGCCCCCCCCCTGCCGGCGATCCGGTGGGCGGAGCTGTCCGCACGGATCTCGGGGGCCGTCGACGCGGAAATCGAAGGGGCCGGCGCAGAGGATCAACGGCTCGCGTCGATGTTCCGCGCGCAGCCGCTGCCGAACGTCAACTGGGATCGCCTCTCCACGCACTTGTCGAACGCGCTCGATGCCGAAGCGGGCGCCGCGGAACAAGTCGGGCGCCCGGCCGTGGCCGGACGCATCACCGAGGAAGTCGAGCGTCCCGCCGTGGCGGGTCGCATCGGCTGGGTGCGGACGGCGTCGCGTCTGGCAATGGCGGCGTGCGTGATCGTCGCGGCGTCGCTGGGGATTCGGTTTTACAACCAGTCGCACGTCGGCCCGCGGACTGGCCCTTCCGTCGGTCCGGTCGCGGTCGCGGTTAAGCCCGTATCGATCGTGGAGACGCCGCAGGTCGAGGTCGCCAGCGCCGCCCCGGTGGATGAGATTTCCATCGGCCCGTCCAACGCCTACGCCGAGAGTTCCGACGCCGACCTCTACCGTCGCGGCGTCGCCGCACGCTCGCCGGTCGTGATTGCGTTGCCGGCGGCATCCGAAGATGATGCCTCGGACCACGTACCGATGTTCGAATAGGTCGCGCTCGGCAGCACTGCACGGCGGGGGCCGGCCGAGTCACAAGCGCACGTTAGGCGCGTCGGGCGGGTCAAGGAGTTCACGTCATGCATCGTGTATCGCCGCTTCTCGTCGTCATGACCGCCGCCCTGCTCTGCCTCGTCGCGCCACCCGCCCGCGCGCAAAGCTCCGCCTCCTCCGCCCTGATCAATCAACAACTCGACAAGCTGACCACGCTGGAGATCCGCGACCGCACCCTCCCCGACGTGATGACCTACATCACCAGGCAGACCGGCGTGCCCGTGGACGCGACGGCCGACGTCTGGGCCCTGCTCCCCTGGGGCAAGGAAACGATCGTCAGCATGAAGATCGAGAACCAGACCCTGCGGGAGGCGCTGGAGAAGGTGACCAAGCGCCTGGGCCTGAGGTTCGTCCTCAAGGACGAGTCGATCGAACTCCAGCCGATGCCCGCGCTCAAGCGCCTGGGTCGCAAGTCCACGATCGCCGAGCTCGACGCGCTCAACCTGCTCGCCGCCACGCCATTGCAACTCCAGTCCGACAAGACCGACCTCAAGACTTTGCTGGAGGCAGTGGACAACAAGCTGCTGGCGGCCAAGTCGGGGTCGCAGTTCGCGGTGGAGAATCGCACGTCCACGTCGGGCAATCCCGTTGCGCAGACCACGCCCGTCGCCGTCCCGCGCAACGCCACGCTGCTCGAAGCGCTGGAGGCGATGACGACGCAGACGCCCGCCACGTGGTACCCGTGGGGGAAGACGATCGTCGTGCTGCCTAAGCAGGATCAGGTTCGCCGGCAGTTGCAGAAAGAGATTTCCCTGCGGCACGACGGCACGGACGTCGCGCAGGTGCTCAGCGAATTGTCGATGACCAGCGGCGTGCCGTTCCGCTACGAACCGGGGACGTTCCAGGAACTGGCGCCCCAGTCGCGGCAGATTCGCCTCGTGCTGAACGCGTCGGTCACCGACGCGCTGGAGGCGATCTGCGGCCTGACCGGCCTGGGCTACCAGGTGAAGGACGACGAGGTGTACATCTGGAACGCGACGTCGGCCGCGGCGGCGTCGCGCCCGCGCGACCGGACGATCGCGATCATGCAGACGGACACCGGATTGCAGATCCTGATTACCGACACGCAGTGCCCGCCCGACGTGCGCGAATTCATCGAGCACCTGAAGGACAAGCAGTACGACGCGCTGCGGAAGATGATGGCCGAGACCGGTTTCAAACCGACCGGCGGTGCGACGACCAAACCGGTCACGCCACCCGCCAAGACCGCCAAGCCGGCGGCAACGGAACCACCGGGCAAAGACCTCTAAAGCCTCAACGGACTTCCCCGACAACCGTAGATCGAATACGAGGGTCCGCGATCGCGATCCGCCGCGCTCGGAATCAATTCTCCGCATTCGTTCGAGGTCCGTTTCCATGCCCATCATCCCCGCCGACAAAGCCAAGCCGGAATACGACGTCATCATCGTGGGCTCGGGCGCGGCGGGCGGCCAATCGGCGTACACGCTCACGCTCGCCGGCCTCAAGTGCCTCATCCTCGAAGCCGGCCGCAGTTACGATCCGGTCAACGAGACACCGATGTTCCAGACGCCCGCGTCGGCCCCCCTGCAAGGCGTCGCCACCCCCGACAAGCCGTTCGGTTTCCACGACGCGACCGTCGGCGGCGGGTGGCAGGTGCCCGGCGAACCGTACACCAACGTCAACAAGAACGAAATCGACCAGTTCCAGTGGTGGCGCCCGCGCATGGTCGGCGGGCGCACCAACCACTGGGGCCGCATCGCCCTGCGCAACGGGCCGTACGATTTCAAACCCAAATCGCGCGACGGCCTGGGATTCGACTGGCCCATCTCCTACGAGGACGTCGAGCCGTATTACACGAAGGTCGAAATGCTCATCGGCGTCTACGGCACGAACGAGGGGCTGGAAAACACACCCGATTCGCCGCCGGGCGTGCTGCTTCCGGCGCCGAAAGGGCGAGCCGCCGAACTCTTGGCGCAAAAGCACGGCAAGACGCTGGGCATCCCGATCATTCCGATCCACCGCGCCGTTCTGACCAGGCACCAGGACTGGCAGAACATCCCCGCCAAGCTGCACCCCGGCGACAAGTGGGCACAAGGGATCGTCGGCGAGGCGATGGCGAATCGGTCGGCCTGCTTCTGGGCGACGCCCTGCGGCCGCGGGTGCAGCGTCGGCGCGAATTACCAGTCGACCACCGTTCACCTGCCGCCCGCCTTCGCGACCGACAACCTCGATCTCATTCCCGACGCCCACGCCCGCGAGGTGCTGGTCAACAAGGATCAGCGGGCGACCGGCGTCCTCTTCATCGATAAGAACACGGGCAAGGAAGTGGTCGTGAAGGGGAAGGCCGTCATCCTCGCCGCCGGCGCGTGCGAGACGGCGCGGCTTCTCCTCAACTCCAAAGGCAATGGCGGAACGAGCGTCGCCAATTCGAGTGGCCTCGTCGGCAAGTACGTCATGGACACCGTGGGCACGCGGCTTTACGGCCACGTCCCCGCGCTGGAAAACCTCCCGCCGCACAACGAGGACGGCGCCGGCGGCGATCACCTCTATTCGCCCTGGTGGCGTTACAAGGAACAGAAGGCCGGCAAGCTCAACTTTGCCCGCGGCTATCACATCGAGACCGGCGGCTCGCGCTACATGCCCGGCGGCGGCAACCCCGTCCCCGACGACCTCGCGCGCGGCAGCTACGGCACGAAGTTCAAGGAAGACGCGCGGCGGTACTTCGGCGCGTTCGTCGGCTTTGCCGCCCGCGGTGAGATGATCCCGAACGACGACTGCTACATGGACCTCGACCCAAACGTCAAGGACAAGTGGGGCATTCCGGTCGCCCGCTTCCACTGGAAGTGGAGCGACCACGAGATCAACCAGGCCGCCCACGCCAAGAAGACCTTCGCCGACCTGGTCCAGGCGATGGGCGGCACCGTTCGCCACAGCCCGAAGTCCGACGAAGTGATCGAGAATCCCGGCAGCATCATCCACGAAGTGGGCGGCGCCATCATGGGGGCGGACGCGAAGTCGTCCGTCTGCAACGGCTACAACCAGACCTGGGACGTGAAGAACCTCTTCCTGTGCGACGGCACGCCGTTCGTCGGCAACGCGGACAAGAACCCGACGCTCACCATCATGGCCCTCGCGTGGCGGGCTTGTGATTACCTCCTCGACCAGGCGAAGAAAGGAAACCTGTGAACCACGACACCTCGCCAGTCCCGATCAGTGTCAACGGTGTCAAAGTCGGCGGCGGTCGCGTCTCGCGCCGCGAGGCGATCCAGTGGGTCATGGGCGCCGTCGCCGCGTCGGCGCTGCCGATGCCCACGCTCGCGCAGGAAGTCGGCCGGACGGTCACACCGCAGGAAAACGCCGCCCGCCAACCTCCGCCCAACACCAACAAGGGTTACGGCGTCGATCCGACCCTCGTGAAAGAGTACAAGCCCGGCGAACTCTGGCCGCTGACGTTCAACGAGGCGCAGAAGAAGGCTGCCACCGCCTTGGCGGATACGATCATTCCCAAGGATCACCTCGGCCCCGCCGCCAGTGATGTGGGCGTGGTGGAGATGGTGGACGAGTGGATTTCGGCCCCCTACCCCCAGCAGCAGGCGGATCGCCCGCACGTGCTGGAGATCCTCAACTGGGTCGATGCCGAAGGGACGCGGCGCTTCCAGAAGACGTTCGCCGCGCTCAATGACGAGCAGCGCCGCGCCATCTGCGACGACGTCTGCTTCGCCGGCGCGGCCAAGCCCGAGTTCAAAAAGGCGGCGGCGGGCTTTAGTCACTTCCGCTCCATTTGCGCGGGGGCGTACTACGGCACACCGGCCGGCTGGAACGCGATCGGGTACGTGGGGAACGTCGCGCTGCCGAGCTTCGACGGCCCGCCACCCGAAGTGCTCCAAAAACTCGGTGTGACACAAACCGTGACCGGTTGACGCTCGCGTCTCAAACTGCCCGGTTTACCGGACATTGGATTCTCCGCGCGGTGCGTAGCGCGCGGGCGTTAGTTTCGATCCCCGCCCGAAAGCTGCGCGTCGGCAACGCCCCTTGAGCCGAATAACGGGCATCCGAGGAAGCGGCACGACAATTGCTTTAGCCACGCCGGAGCTTTTTGAAGGAGCTTATCGTGGCGAAGAATCAGATCCGGGCCGTGACGCTGGCGCGATCGCTCGTCGAGGGGACCACCGACGCCGCGGACCTCACCGACAACGACTGGTACCTGTTGCTGCTCGCGGCCGGGATGAACCAGGCGTCGGCCAGCGGATCGACCCTTTGCAAGCGCGTGCTCGAAGCCGCCGACGGCGGGACGGGGTTCTTCGCCTCCATCACACGCGATCGCCTGGAGGCGGGCGTGCGAGAAGCCGTCGCCGACGCCGCCGGCTCGTGGGATCAATGGGTGGGGGTTCAGCCGGCCGTGCCCGATTTAGTCGAATCCGGTTGGCGACAAGGGGTTGCGGTGACCACGGCCCTGATTAGGGCGATTGTTCGCACCGCGGGGCGAGGGATGATTGGAGAATGTGCAAGACACGTTTGACCCTTCGTTTCGGCCACCAAGCGCCCGCCGGTCCGCTGACGAACCGAGTTTTCCGGGGATGGGAAATCGATCGGATGGTCGCCCGCCGCCGACAGCGGTCGCGCGAACTGCTTGAGGGAACACGTCGTCTGCTGGTCGAAGCGAAGGCGCTGCTCCGCCATCACGCCCAGCGCAACTGATGCGAACTTAAACGGCCTTCTTGGCGGGCAGCTTGGCCGGCGAAATCTTTCCGGCCGCCCCGGCCGCCGATTCCTTGACCGCCATCGCCATCGCCTCAACGGCATTGCCAAACTGCGTGGCCGCCTGTTTGAGTCCCCTCGCTTCGTTCGCCATTCGGCGAAGAAGCACGTCACGGGCGGCGTCCGACGACGAGACCGACTCCTTGGCCATAAATCCTTCCCTGGTTCGAGATGGGCGGTTCTATCTATCGGCAATGCCGACGCGATATCTGTGCTATCAAATTAACGCGCCGGAGAATTATGGCAATGCCGCACCCCGTTTTTTTACACCTCGGCCGGGAAATCACGCCTTCTCGGGCGTCTTCACGTGGAACTCGCGGCGCGAGCAGAGGTAGGCGGCAATCGCGGTGAAGGCGGCGCACGCGCAGACCAACACCGTCACGCACGTCCGCAATTGCGGGTGCTCGGTCAATTGCGGATCGTTGGCGAGATCGAGTTGCCACACTTCGCCCGCCAGGTTTTCCCGAAAACCGTTGGGCAACAGCACCATGAAATCCAACGTGCGGAACGCGATGATGCGCGTGTAGTAGATGACCGTGATCAGGCGGATGCTCATGGGCAGGTTGCCGAAGAGCCCCTCGAAGATCGCCGCGTAGAGCACGCCGACGATCAGCGTCCGCTTGGTGAAGAGGCTCATCAGGCCGAACACGCAGCAGTAGCCCGCCACCGCCAGGCCGTGGATCGACATGGTCTTCAGGCAGCGGAGCGGGATGTTTTCGGTCGTCGGCTCGTTCGAGCGCGCGTAGATCGCCGCATAGGTCAGGGCCGTGAAGAGTGCCGTAAGGAGCACCGTCGTCGTCAGGGTCGCCAGCAATTTCACTACGTAAATCGCCCATTTCGGGATCGGGCGGATGAGCAGGTACGTCAGCGTCTGTTCCTCCTGCTCGTCGAGCAGGATTCCCGACGCGTAGAGCAGCGCGACCAGCGGCAGCAGGCCCTGCGGGATGAACATGAAGACGAACATGAACTCCAGGCCGCGCGGCGGGACGTCGGGCGCGCTGGCGCGGATGCAGACCGCCAGCACCGCGGGCAATAGGAACAGCACCGCCATCACCATCCACCGCTTACCGTGCAGATGCTGGCGAAGCGTCAGCCGGTAGAGCGCGGCCACCGCGCGTAAATCGAACCCGCCGCGCGTCGGCCGGCGATCCGGCTGCTGCCGCAGCCCCGGTGCGTCCTCCCGTGTTTCCAGCATCGGCGCCGTGGTCATTTGTTCACCAGGTACTTGAACACCGCTTCGAGGTTGTCGTCATCGGAATAGACTTCGCGGATCGGCGTCTCGGGGGACATCGCCAGCTCGGGCAGGCGGCCGTAAAACGCGTCGGGCGCCCGCGTTTCCACGACGACCCCCTGCTCCTTGGTCATGATCCGCACGGCTTCGACGTCCTCCCACGCCACCACCCGGCTGGCGATCGCGCGGTACGCGTCGCTGACCAGCACGATGTGGTGCGGGTGCTTGTCGATCAGGTCGCGGATCTGCCGCACGTGCCCCTCGGCGACCAGTCGCCCGTGGTTCAGCAGCACGATGTTCGGCGTCAGCGATTGCACCTCGTGCAGGACGTGGCTCGACACCAGCACGCTCCGCCCCTCGCCGGCAAGCCGCTGGATGATGTCCATCAGGTCGCGCCGCGCGACGGGATCGGTCCCGGTAAGCGGTTCGTCGAGGAAGAGCACCTGCGGGTCGTGAACCAGCGCCTGCGCCATCTTCGTCCGCTGACGCATTCCCTTGGAGTAGCCGCGAACGACGCGGTTTTGGTGCTTGGTCATGCCCACCGCGTCGAGCGTGCGCTTGGCCGCCTCCTTCGCCTCCCGCCGGCCCAAGCCACCCAGCCGCGCCGACGTGTGCACGAAATCCCACCCCGTCATCCACTCGTAGAACGCGTCCTGCTCGGGGCACAGGCCGATGTCGTGGTTCAATCCGGGATTGTTCCACACCCGCCGCCCCAGCACCGTCACCGTCCCCTGGCTCGGGTAGAGCTGGCCCGTAGCCAGTTGCAACAGCGTGGATTTGCCCGCCCCGTTGGGACCGAGCAGCCCCGTGACCCCCGCGGGGATGTCGAGCGTCAGCTTGTTGATGCCGATCACGTTCCCGTACCACTTGGAGACCTCGTGGAACGCGACGATCGGTTTCATCTCAGCCGGTCCAGCGATTTCACGCGGAAGTTCAGAATGCATATCGAAAGACCACAGAGTCCGAGCAACACCCCGCCCGACCAATACCACGGAAACCGCGCCCCCGCGAACGTGCGCAGGAAGTCGTCGCGCCGGTTCTCGGGCATTAATCTCGCGAACGTCTCCCAAGAGCGATAGGAGCCGGTCATGTACCCGCCGATCCGGGTCAGGTTGCCCGCGTAGGACACGACCGGCCGCCAGTCGCGCTCGGCGGCCCGGGCTTGTTCGCGCAGGAGCGCCTCGCGCTGGCGCTGCGCCTCAAGTTGCATCCGGCGTCGCTCGGCGAATTGCTCCGCAATCGGCCGCTGGGAGAACTCCGGGTCTCGCAACGCCCGCGCCGACCGCTGAAACGCCGCGTGCTGCCGCTGCTCGAACTCCACCTTCTCCAGCACCGTCGACAGCACGCTGCTGAGGAACCAGATGCCCAGCCAGAACAGCGCGACGTACCGCGAGTTCCGCGACAGGGACGACAGCGCCAGCACCAGCAGTCCCGCCGACACCGCGACGATCATGCCGTAGATCACGCCCCGCACGATCAGCGGGAACGTGTCGCGGACGATCGTCAGGTCGAGACTGAACAGCAGCCCCAACACCCACGCCACGATCGCCGGAAACACCATCACCAGCGCGATGAATCCCACGATGACGCCGAGCTTCCCGAGGAAGTAATCGATCCGCCGCAGCGGACGCGAAAAGTAGAGCGGCAGCGCGTTGAACCGCAGGTCCTGACTGATGAGGTTCGGCCCGATCAGCAGGATGATCACCATCGAGTACCAGAGCTCGATCCAGAGGAAGATGTCGTACGCGACGGTCCAGATTTCGACGCGGTAAAGCTTCGGCTCCTTCAACACCGCCGGCGTCATGAAGCTCAGCACCTGCAGGAACGGCTTGATCATCGCCGATTGCCGTTCGAGCAACCCCCAGAAGCAGAGAAACGCCGACAAAGCCAGCGCCGGCATCCACGCGGAAAACAGGAAGATCCGCATGCCCCGCATCCGCATGCCGTTCTGCACGCCCCGGCGCGCGATCGCCAGCCAGCGCCACCCGTGGCCGCTCAGCGTCCCGTTCCAGTGTTGGTATCCTTGGTCGAAGATCGGCACTAGGGTTGCTCCACCGCTTTCAGGAAAACTTCCTCGAGCGTGCTCCGCTGCGGACGCAAATAGCGAATCTGCTCGCGCTCGGCGGCCGCCAGCTCCCACACCAGCGACGACGAGCGACCCGGCGGAATCTCCACCAGCAGCGAATCCTCGCGCACCTCCGTTTGGCACCCCATTGCCGCCAGACGTCGGCCGAAGTGCGACTGGTCCGGCGACTTCACCCGCACTTCGAAGCGTCCGCGATGTTCCTGTTTCAATTCCTTGATCGACCCCTGCGTCAACACCCGCCCCGCGCCCATCACCACCACGTAATCGCACACCGCCTCGACGTCCGGCAGCAGGTGGCTCGAAAACAGCAGGCTCATCCCCTTGTTGTGCGACAGGTCGCGCGCCAGCTCCAGCACGTCGTCGCGGCCGGCGGGATCCATGCCGTTGGTCGGCTCGTCCAGGATCAGCAGCTTCGGATCGTGTACGATCGACGACGCCAGCTTCAACCGCTGTTTCATCCCCGTCGAGTACGAATCCACCTTCCGATAGCGTGCTTCGCCCAGTCCCACGTAGTCCAATGTTTCGTGGGCCCGCTGCAGCGCGTCCTTCGACGACATCCCCACCAATTCCCCCGCGTACGCGACGAACTCGACGCCCACCACGCTCGGGAACAGCGTCTCGTCCTCCGGCGCGAACCCCACCATCCGCCGAATGTCGAGCTGCCGCCTTTGAAAATCCATCCCCAGGATCTCGCCCGATCCCTTGTCCACCGGGATCAACCCCAGCAGGGCGCGGATCATCGTCGTCTTACCCGAGCCGTTGGGCCCGAGCAGCCCCACCGCCCCTTCGGGCACCTGCAACGTCAGGTTGTTCAGCGCCGTCACCGGGCCGTAGGTCTTGGTCACTTCCTCGAATCGAAACAGCGTCATTGCGTTCCCGATCCAATACGACGGCGCCGGCCCCGCTGACCGGACACATCCTTACTCAGGGATGGACGGTCTGCAAATTATAAATTGCACGAAGATTCTCATCACGGGCGGTCGGACGCCGCCCCGTCCCCCGATGCCACCGCCTCCCCCTCGCCGTCGGCGGCGCCCGCGGCGATCCCCGCAACCACCTCCCGCAGCGTCTCGAGCTTGATCGGTTTGACCAGATACCGGCTGAAGCCCGACGCCGTCGCCTTATCGATGTCCGCCTTGGCGGACAGCCCGCTCACCGCGATCCCCGTCATGCCGTACTTCGATTTGAGGATCCGCATCACCTCGAACCCGCTGATGTCCGGCAGCCGCAGGTCGCTGATCAGGAGGTCGAACGGCTGCTCCGCCGCCGCCGCGATCGCCTCACCCCCGCTGTGCACGCGCCGGACGCGATGGGCCTCGCGCGCCAGCAGGTTCGCCAGCGCGTGCGCCGTGTCCTGGTGATCCTCCACCAGCAATATCCTCAACTTCCGTGACGAATCCCGCATGTCGGGCATTCCTTCCTCCCCCCGGGTGCGCTCGACACCTCGTCGGCATCGACACCGCCGGGCACGACACGACGGCCCCCATTGTTCGACTCGTGCACGGCGCCATGTAGCTCGCGACACAATCTTACTTCACCCCCCCGATTCTGTCCCCCACAAAAACCCGCGACCATCCCCGTCGTTTTGCAACTATCAACCACCCCTTCGGCCTCGCCGCCGCCGCACCCCCCGCCCGTCTTGCATCGGTTGCCATTTCGTTTAAGACAGCGGCCATGAAAGTGAAGCTGCTGGACCTCCAGGAACAGTACCTGACCATCCGCGGCGAGGTGCGGCGCGTCCTCGACGAAGTCTGCGACGCCCAGGACTTTATCCTCGGCCCGCGCGTCGAGCGGTTCGAACAGAACCTGGCAAACTATTGCAACACGAAGTACGCGATCGGCGTCTCGTCCGGCACCGACGCGCTGCTCTGCACGCTGATGGCCCTCGACATCGGCGCGGATGACGAGGTCATCTGCCCCGCCTTCACCTTCTTCGCCACCGCCGGCTCCATCGCGCGCCTGTGCGCCAAGCCGGTCTTCGCCGACATCGACCCGGCCACGTTCAACATCGCACCCGAATCGATTCAGGCGAAACTGACGCCCAAAACCAAGGCGATCATGCCCGTCCACCTGTTCGGCCAGCTCGCCGACATGGAGGGCGTCAACGACATCGCCCGTGCCCGCAGCCTCCCCGTCATCGAAGACGCCGCCCAGGCCATCGGCGCCAAGCGCAACGGCAAGCCCGCCTGCGCCCACGGTCTGGCCGGTTGCCTGTCGTTTTACCCGACCAAGAACCTCGGCGGGTTCGGCGACGGTGGCGCGATCTGCACCAGCGACGAAGCGCTCGCCGAAAAGTGCCGCCTCCTCCGCGTCCACGGCTCGGGGACGCGCACCTACTACCACAAGTACGTCGGCGGCATGTTCCGCCTCGCCGCGATCCAGGCCGCCGTCCTCGACGTCAAGCTAAAGCACCTGGACAGTTGGCACGAAGCGCGCCGCCGCAACGCCGTCATCTACGACGAGATGCTCGCCGGCTCAGGCGTAATCACGCCGAAGATCGATCCGGAAAACTGGAGCATTTACAACCAATACGTCATCCGCGTCAAAGACCGCGACGCGGTCAAGACCAAGCTGACCGAAGCCGGCATCGGCTCGGCCGTCTATTACCCCGTGCCGCTTCACCGGCAGGAGTGCTTCGCCTACCTCGGATACAAGGAAGGCGACTTCCCCGAAAGCGAACGCGCCTGCCGCGAGGTTTTGGCGCTGCCGGTCTACCCGGAGCTAACGGAAGAAGAAGTCCGCCACGTCGCCACGACGCTCCTGAGCGCGGTACGCTAATTCGGGAGGGCGAGGCTCCGTCCGAGCCGCGGTTCCAGAATGGAACCGCATCGAACACGAACTCGGTCCCGACTGCCGTGGGATGCAAAGGGGAAGGCGCATCACGATGCACGACCCAACCGACAATGACCTTCCGTACCGCCGACGGCCCGCGCATGGCGTCAAGGCTCAAACGCACCTACCGACAATCGTCTACCTCACTGTCTGCACGAAGAATCGCGTGCCGTGGTTGAATTCCGCGGACGTGCACGATTTGCTTGTAAGGCAATGGAAATCGGCGACCGCATGGTCGGTCGGAACGTACGCGATCATGCCCGACCACATCCACCTGTTCGCGACTCCCGGAACGCCAGAGCTTCCGCTGGAGAACTGGATCAGATTCTGGAAGTCTCGCTTTTCAACGGCGCACAAGAATGCCGGCCACCAGTGGCAAATGGATCATTGGGATCGGCGGTTGCGCTCCGACGAGTCGTACGATGAAGAGTGGGACTATGTGGGGAACAATCCTGTGCGGCACGGCTTAGTGAAGTCGTGGGAGATGTGGCCGTATCAGGGAGAACTGAATCTCCTGCGATGGCGATGACGGCTGGGAGCGCGAGGCTCCGTCCGAGCTTCTTCCCGGGTTACTGCGTAACCCGCGGCTCGCACGGAGGCTCGCCCTCCCGAAGATGCGACGCACGACGGTGGCGCGTCCGTTCAGAAGCCTGGCAAGATGGGCGGACTTTTCGGACGCCCGCGCGATGGCTCCGCGCCCGATAACCGCGCTTCGCGCGACTTGTGAAGACGCCCCCCCGCCCGCGCCGATACTTCCGGTAATGTGAGTGAGTCCAATTCCCCTACCCCAGTTCTGAATCCAGAGGCCCTCCTTCAGCAGTTGCAGAACGTGCAACAGCAGTTGGATTGTGTCCGCGAGCAATTGACCGAATCCCAGCGGCTGGCGACGATCGGCACGATCGCGGCCGTCATCGCCCATGAATTCAATAATTTATTGACCCCGATCGTCAGCTACTCCCAGTTCGCCCTGTCGTCTATCGATGGGGGCAAGCCGGACATGGAGCTGGTCAAGAAGGCGCTGACCAAGGCGTTCGGGGCTTCGACCAAGGCGGGGAAGATCTGCCAGAGCATGCTCGGCCTGGCGCGGGGTCAGACGCAGTTCTCGACCGTTTCCGTCCAGATGCTCGTCGAGGAAGTGCTGCTGGTCATGGCCCGCGACCCGCAGAAGGACGGCCTGGCCCTCCGCGTTCAAATCCAGCCCGACCTGCAAGTGAGCGGCGACCCGGTGCAACTCGAGCAGATCCTCCTCAACCTGTTAATCAACGCCCGCCAGGCGATGCTCGGCCGGGGTGGGTCGATCACGATCAAGGCCGGCGACGCCGCCGACGAAAACGCCGTTCGCATCCAGGTGATCGACACCGGTCCGGGCATTCCCGAAAAACTGCTCCCGAAGATCTTCGAGCCGTTCTTCACCACCAAGGGAACCGCCAAGAAAGGGGAGAGCAAGGGCACCGGCCTGGGCCTGGCGATCTGCAAAGAGATCGTCGAACACCACAAGGGGCGGATCGAAGTTCACAGCGTGGTGGGCAAGGGGACGACCTTCGACGTCGTCCTTCCCAAGGCGGGGTAGTTCGCCAGCCCCGCGGGGGTCACGCGTTCTGTAACCCCCGTGCCGACGTCGTGTCCCCGGCGCCGCGTGCGACGGTCTCCACCCGAACGGTCACCTCGAACGACGTCCCCGCGGCGCCCGTCTGCACCAGCCGCACGTCCCCGCCGATCTGCCGCATGAGGGTTCGGCAGATGGCCAGCCCGAGGCCGAATCCCTTGTTCCGCTCGCGGTCCTGTTTTTCCGCCTGGTAGAACTCGTCGAACAGGTGGGGGACGTCCTTCTCCGGGATGCCGATGCCGGTGTCGCTGACCTGGATCACCAGGCGGTCGCCGGTCATACTGCCCCGCACGTCCACCCCCCCGACGTCCGTGAACTTGATCGCGTTGTCGATCAGGTTACTGACCACGCGCTCGAGCTTGAAGCGATCGGTGACGACGTCCAGGTCCGGCGCCGACGCCAGGTTCAAGTACAGCCCCTTCCGTTCGGCGATCGGCAGGAACCGCCGCCAAACGTGGTTCAGCAGCGGCTTGACGGACAGCGACTGGATGTCGTTGTGATCCTGCGATCCGATCTTCGCGAAATCGAGCAGTTTGCCGACGAGGTTCGCCGCGTCCATCGCGTTCTCGATGATCGTGTCCACGCCCGCCCGGTCTTCGGGCGACGCCGGCGTCAGCGCCTGGGCGTTGAGCAGGATGCTGTTCAGCGGGGCGCGGATGTCGTGACTGAGCGCGTTGAGGAAGAACATCTTCTGCTTGGCCTGGCGTTCTTTCTCGGCGGCGATCTGCCGCTGGTCCTCGATGTCGGCGCAGGCGCCGAGCCACTTCACCGCCGCGCCTTTTGCGACCGGCACGGCGCTGACGACGAACGCGCGATACCCCTTGTCCACGCCCCGCAGGCGCATCTCCCGCCGGTCCGCCACGCGGTCGCGCACCGCGCGGTACCACCAGCTCAGCACGTCCTGCTCCTCGTCGGGGTGGATGGAGTCCAGCCAGACGTTGCCCCGACCGGCGTAATCGCTCCAGGCCTTGTTCGAAAAGTCGATGACCCCTTCCGACGAGGCGGTCCAGATCGCCTGCGGGAGCAGCTCGGCGATCTCGCGGTACGTCTGCGCCGACCGCTCGAGGACGACCATTTGCGCCAGGCGTTCGTCCACCAGCCGGAAGCCCTTGGTGCGCAGCGCGAACGACCAGGTGTAGATCGCGATCCCCACCAGCATCACGTCGTACAACCGCCAGGCCGGCCACGGCATGTCCAGGAGGTAAAACGCGCACCCGACGACCGCGCAGACGACCAGCACGCCGCACAGCCGTACGACCGCGCCGCGCGCCTCGGACGGGCGGCCCAGCCGCGACTGGAAATACCAGTTGAACGCGATGACGCAGTACCCCACCGCGACCAGCACGCTCAGCGCCGCCGTACACCAGATCCAGTCCGGCTCGAACACGCGCTTCGCCCCCAGGCCTTGGATCGCCCTGGCCTGGGTCAGAACCGCGGAAGTGAGAGTAGATACTTCTCCCAATTCGATCTCCAGGTCAGCGTGTACAACTCTTCCAGCCGCACCCATTGTGCGCTGCCGTCCGCCATCACCACGTTAATGCCACGACCGTGCCGCGCGATCAGGACCCGGAACTGGTCCGGGCTGGCCGACGTCAAGTCTCCGCCGTTCAGGTCCGTCGGGGTTTGCACCGGATTATCCCGGTCCCCGTTCTTAGGCGCCAGGTCGTAGAACGTCCCGTCCATTAGCAGCGGCACGTCCGAGATGTTCCCGATCGACGACAGCTTTAGCTTCTTCGCGGCGAACGCCTCGCCGGCGGTCAGGTAGCGGTTGTACGCGTAGCTCCCCTCGCGATAGGTCGTCGCGCTGAACCTCAGCACGGTGCCGCTGGGCGCGTAGCGCCCGGTCCACGCGTGCCTGGCGTTCCCGCTGCCGTTGGCGTAATTGAACGCCAGCGACTCGCGCGCCGATCCGCACAAGAGCGTCTCCCCGCGTACGCCGTACTGATCCAGGACCCCCAGCCAATACCCGTTCCACGCCACGTCGGCGCTGGGGGACGCGACCGACGTGTACTCCAGGAGGCGTCCCCTGTTCTCCGACGTGTACATCGCCCAGGCGACGCCCATCTGGCGGAGGTTTGAGAGGCACGAGGTCGCGTTCGCCGCGGCCCGCGCCTTACCCAGTACCGGGAACAGGAGCGAGATCAGCAGCGCGATAATCCCAACCACAACCAGCAACTCGACCAGGGTGAAACCCCGTCGCCGGGTCAGCCGTGACCTCATGATCCACCTCAACACACGTGGCGCGCCGTCCCCCCGGCCGGCCCGGGCATCCTTACCCGATGTGCACCGTTTCGATTCCCGTATTGACGTCGCCCGCGTCAGCCCAAACCGTATCCTGCCCGTCCCCGCCGTCCACCGTGTCCACCGAACCGTTCTGCGCGAAGATCTCGTCGTTCCCCAAGCCGCCGTAGATCACGTTGTTCCCGTCGTCGCCGTAAATCTGGTCGTCGTGGTCCGACCCGTACAGCGTGTCGTTCCCGGCGCCGCCGTGCAGGGTGACGCTGTAGTAATTGCTGGACGCGTCGATCAGGTCGTCCCCGTCGCCGCCGCTGATCTCGGCGTCGATGCAGGCGTGATTAACGTAGACGGTGTCGTTGCCCGCGCCGGCGTCCACGACCCCGCGGAACGAGTCGATCAGGAAGATGTAGTCGTTGCCGTCGCCCGCCCAGATTCCGCCGTCGAAATTGAGCGCGAGGCAGTCGTCCCCCCCGCCGGCGTCGATGCTCGCGGCGATCGCGCCCGGCCCGTCGCTGCTCAACACGCTGATCACGTCCTTCCCCGCGCCGCCGATGACGCTGATGAACGACACGCCCGTGTAGGTGGTGCCGTCGAGGGTGAACGTTCCGTCTTTCTGCGACACGGAGATGTCAATGTGGTTGCCGCCGTCGTCACCGCGGACCTCGTAAGTCCCGGGGTAACCTTCGGACACCGTTACGGCAAGCAGACGCCGCCCCTCAAGCGATTCCAATCGCATCGCGGGCCTCCATTCGACTACATGGTCGATCGCATCCTACCGGTTCCGTTGAATTATTGCCGGACGGCGGTCGAATATTTTTTCGATATTCTTCCGCGAATTCTTAGACCCCATGACCCTCACGCCGACGACGATCCATCGACTTGGCGAGATCGGATAGTTTCTGGTGGGCCAATTCGCAAGCATAATCCACCCTTATTGTCTTACGATACGCCGCCGCTTTGGCAATCGGATCGGTCGACGAATCGGCCGTGGCGAGAAATGGCCCGGCCAGTCGTTCCCAGAGCGTCATCACCTCCGCATAGGTTTGCGCGTTCCCCTGCCGCCTGCCGCGCGGAATTTGCGCCTCCGGCAAAACGACGCTGTGCGCGGGCAGCCGCGCAATCAACTGATCTACCGACCATTCCGCCGCTACGTCCGGCATTGCAATTTCGTCCGTCGGAACGATTGCAATCACGCGGCCGCCTCCGACGGGATAGACCGCCCCGAGGAACGTTTCGACGTAAAGACCCTCTCGCACCGCCATCTCCCGCACCCGCACCGCCGGCTCGATCGACCCCCACCCGGCCACCAGCAATTGCCCGTGCGGGTAGCTCGAGCGGATGCGCGAGGGATCGACGGGATCGCCGGCAGCTTGGGCGAACAGATCCAGGACCACGACCCCCTCCCCCGCCCGCTGCCGTCGCTGCCGCCGCGCTTCCTGGAGGGGCATGTAGAGGCGGGCGAGGGTGTCCCAGTCGCGGACCGTCCAAGCGATCCGCTCGGCCTCCACCAGGACTCGCTCGGCCTCCCAATAGCGCGTTTCCATCAATAAGGCTTGGCCTTGCTCGCATAGTGCCTGGACGTCGGTGCTCATTGCGGGGAATTGTTCAGTTTCGAGTGGCGGCGGTCAATCGCCGGATTATGGGCCCTTGCACCGGGTGGGGTTGAATTGGATGTCAGGGGTAGCTGATGGGCAATACGACGAACAATCCGATCTGGGATGCGGAATCCCTGGCGATTCTCACCGCCCCGGTCGTGCCGTCGGGGGATGAGCCGGCGGTGCCGGAACCCGATCCGGCGGCTTCGGAGGCGTTGCGGTGGACGGATCTTCTTTGCGGTTGAGCAAAGGCCGGCGCCCGAACGTCCGATGGAAGAATTCAGAGTCGAATTTGCAGTCCAAGCCCGCGGAGTGGGTGCCGCGGGCTTGGTCGTTTTGCCGGGGGGCGCATTAAATGGATTAAGTCTCCCCGGTGGCCGTCCGATCCCACGGACATGCAGACCGCCTTTCAACTCGCGTGCCGTTATCGGATCGTGCTGGACCGCGCGGAGGATCAGACGTTCGTCGCGACGTGCGCGGAATTGCCGGGCGTCGCGCCCGCGCGGGCGCTAAACGTCGACGCGGCGATCGAGTCGTTGCGCAAGAGCGTCGCCGCGGAATTGGTTGGTCTGATGGCGGCCGGCGACGCCCCGACGCCGCTGCGGGAGGCCGAGGGGCGGATGGGGGCGTGGATGACGGATCTAGAGCTGGTGTCGATGGTGCTGCCGACCGGGCCGATCCTGGCGGTGGAAAAGCCGCTGCCCAGCGCGATGCACGCGATCGCGCAGTGGACGATCGACCGGTATCGGATTGTGCTGGAAGAAGACGGGGCGGACGGGTTCGCCGCGACGAGCCCGGAGATGCCCGAGGTGCTGGGGCACGGCAACACCGGCGCACGCGCCGCAGCCGACCTGCGGTGGCGGCTGGAGGATCGGGCGTTCACGATGCTGAATTCGAACCGGGTGCCGCCGGAGGCGTTGCAGGATGTGGAGGCGCGTGAGCGGACGAAGGGGGTCGCGACGACGCGCACGGGGACGGCGACGATGCGGATTGCGCAGGCGGCGTAAAGGTATTCGACCGGCGAAGAACCCTCACCCCGACCCTCTCCCACACGCGGGATGGTTGCTGGCGAAAAACGGTTGTGGTTGCGTGCGGGAGAGGGAGTGAAGACGCGCGTGCGTGGGGGAGAGGGGGCTAGCGGCGCCGACGGTGTCGGAACGCGGTTATTGCATCCTATTGACGATGTCGCGGAGGGCGCGGAGGGCGGCGCGCCAGTTGGCGGTGGTTTGGGCGGCTTCGTAGGTGAGGATGTCGTTGAGGAGGACGAAGTCGCGGTTCTCGAGTGCGGACTTGATCTGGCGGAGCTGATCGGCGAACTGGGCGATGACGTCGGTGAGGGGTTGGCCTTGCGAGCGGACGGTGGCCAGGTCGATGCGGAGCAACTGGGCGGTCTTGAGGACGGATTCCTGGGCGTTCTGCCAGGTGGAGAAGCAGCCGCTGAGCTTTTCCATGGCCTTCTGGTTCTGGCTTTTGACGATCAAATCGCTGGCTTCGGCGCGGAGGCGTTCGACCTCGTCGAGTTGGGCGTCGACTTCGGACAGGGCCTGGACGGCGAGCTCGCGGGGGTTGGCGGTTTCGACGAAGAGGGTGTGCTGGTCGAGGGCGATCTTGCGGACCGAGCCCATGCGGGAGAGGTCCGGCTCTTCGCCGTCCACCAGGACGTGGACGACCAGGCGGTTGTCCTTCTGAAGGTGGGCGATGAGCTGGCCGAGGGTCTGGAGGCCCATTTCCTCGGGGGCGATGGGCTGGCGATCGACGGTGACGGACATACGACAACTCCTTGCACGCGACACAGACGCCCCTCTGCTCTCTCCCCCTATCGGTTGCGGGGCGGCGTTTGCGTGAGTCGGTCCGATAACCTTTATTGCGCCGCGTCGGTCAGACGTCGAGGTTTTTGACCTCCAGGGCGTGGTCCTCAATGAACTGGCGACGGCGTTCGACGTCTTCGCCCATGAGGACGGTGAAGAGACGCTCGGCCTCACCGGCCTCTTCGAGGGTGACGCGAAGGAGGACGCGCTTGCTGGGGTCGAGGGTGGTTTCCCAGAGCTCTTCGCTGTTCATCTCGCCGAGACCTTTGAAGCGGCCGATCTCGATTTCCTTGCGGCCGAACTTGTGGACGGAGGGGACGATCTGGGCGACGCCGGCGATGTCGTGGACCTTGCCGGCGGGTTCGGCGGCGCCGTCGGCGGTCTCTTCGACCAGGGCATAGCGGGTGAGGAGTTTCTCGCCGCTGACGCTTTCCTCCTGGGTGAGGTAGTAGTCGTCGATGCTGAGGCCGAACTGGGTGAGCTGGGCGAAGATTTTTTCGAGGTCTTTGACCTCGTGGAGTTCCTGGTTCTTCTGGAGGCGCTGGGGTTGGCCGTCGTGAGCGGCCTTTCCGTTGCCGTTGCCGTTTGCGGGGGGCGCATCGGGCCCGGCGGGGGCGGCGTCGCCGACGGTGACCAGGTCGTTGTCGCGGAGAAAAGCGTCGCGGTCGGTGGCGCTGTAGAAGAACTGCTCGGCGCCTTCGACGATGACGCGGAAGCCGGGCAGGCGGCCGGCGGGGTCGCGCTTGGCAAGGAAGTCGGCGAAGTCGATGCCGCGACGCTGGATGACGGTGACGAGCTCGTTGAGCTTGTCGAGGGTCTCGATGACCTTGCGGAACTCGGCGCCGGCGAGGCGGCGGAGCTCTTTGCCGGATTCGGCGTCGCGGACGACCAGGGCGGTGCCGTCGAGGCCGAGCGTGGTCAGCGTGTCGCGCATGACGCGCTCGTTGAGGACGTACTCGACCTTCTTGCGACGGGTGACCTTGTAAAGCGGTGGCTGGGCGACGTAGACGCGCCCCGCCTTGATGAGTTCCTGCATGTGTCGGAAGAAGAAGGTGAGCAGGAGCGTGCGGATGTGACTGCCGTCGACGTCGGCGTCGGTCATGATGACGATCTTGCCGTAGCGGCGTTTTTCCTCGTTGAAGTCGTCGCGGATGCCGCAGCCCATGGCCTGGATGATCGTGCGGATTTCCTCGTGGCCGAGCATCTTGACGAGGTTGGCCTTCTCGACGTTGAGGAGCTTACCGCGGAGGGCGAGGATGGCCTGGACGTTGGAATCGCGGCCCTGCTTGGCGGAGCCGCCTGCGGAGTCACCTTCGACGAGGAAGAGCTCGGTTTCCTCGTTGGACTTGGAGCGGCAGTCGGCGAGCTTGCCGGGGAGGCCACCGCCCTCGAGACTGTTCTTGCGGCGGGTGAGCTCGCGGGCCTTGCGGGCGGCCTCGCGGGCCTCGGCGGCGAACATGCCCTTTTCGAAGATCGCCTTGGCTTCCCGGGGATTTTCTTCCAGGAACGCGCCGAGCTTTTCGGTGACGGCGCCCTGGACGAAGGGCTCGACCTCGGGGTTGAGCAGCTTGTCCTTGGTCTGGTTGTTGAACGAGGGCTCGTAGAGGCGGACGCTGACGACGGCGGTCAGGCCCTCGCGCAGGTCGTCGCCGGTGGGCTTGACGTCTTTGACCCAGTTCATCTTCTCGGCGTGGCGGTTGATGACGCCGGTGAGGGCGGTCTTGAACCCGCTGAGCTGGGTGCCGCCGTCGTGGTTGTTGATGTTGTTGGCGAAGGTGAGGATGGTCTCGTTGTAGGCGTCGGAATACTGCATGGCGATCTCGAGCTCGAGGCGCTGCTCGGGATCGGCCTTCTTGAAGGAGATGATCGGGCTGATGGAATTCTTGCCCTCGTTGAGGAAGGCGATGTAGTCGCGCAGGCCGTGGTCGAATTTGAAGGTGTCCTTGCGGCCGACGCGTTCGTCGACAAAGGTGATCTCGACGCCGGAGTTGAGGAAGGCGAGCTCGCGGATGCGCTGGACGAGGGTTTCGTGGCTGAAATCGATGCCGCCCTTGTCCTTGGTGAAGAGGGTGTCGTCGGGCTTGAAGGTGACCTTGGTGCCGCTCTTGGTGCTCTTGCCGATGACCTTGAGGTCCTGGGATTTTCGGCCGCGCTCGAAGGCCATGTGGTGGACCTGCCCGCCGCGGGAGACCTCGACCTCGAGCCATTCGGAGACGAAGTTGACGGCGGAGGCGCCGACGCCGTGGAGGCCGCCGGAGGTCTTGTAGGCGGACTCGTCGTCGTGCTCGAACTTGCCCCCGGTGGCGAGGGAGGCGAAGACCATTTCGACGGCGGGGAGGCCGGTGTCGGGGTGGGTGTCGACGGGGATGCCGCGGCCGTCGTCGGTGACGGTGCAGGAACCGTCGGGGTTGATCTTGATTTCGACGAACTTGGCGTGACCGGCCATGGCCTCGTCGATCGAGTTATCGACGATCTCGTAGACGAGGTGGTGCAGCCCGCGGGAGTTGTAGCCACCGATGTACATGCCCGGGCGGGCGCGCACGTGCTCGACGTCGTCGAGCGACCTGATCATGTTGGCGTTGTATTCGGCGGAGGTGGCGCCGGTGCTGGTGGCTTCGGCGGCCGGGGCGGCGGCTTCAGGCTTTTCGGGTGTGGGCTTGCTAGTCTCTTCGGCCATCAAACAGCTCCATTTTCACTGGATAAAGGACCCGGTAACGGCTGAATCCGTTCGCGGAACCGGGTGGTTCAAAGCGGGACAGGTCGGACGGGACACATTATCGCAAAAACCGAGGCGAAATGCCATGATCGGCGGAAGCGAAAATCACAGGAGTAATACGTCGGAAACCGCCCGCGGGTTGCGTATTTAGCGCCCGGCGACGTACGATGATCGGCGTGACGTATCGCGCGTTGTATCGAGCGGCGCTGGGGTTTTTGATCGCGTGGGCGACGCACGCGAACGCCGGAAATCCTGACGGAACTCCCCGCTCGGCGACGGACGCGATCAACGCCCTGAGCTCGCCCGATCCCGCCCGCCGCGATGCCGCCGAAAAATCGTTGCTGGACATGGGGGAGACCGCCCGCCCGGCCGTGGTCGAGGCCTCCCGCAGTGAAGACCCCGAACTGCGCGCCCGCGCGTCGGCGCTCTTGATGCGGCTGCCGTGGTTCCGGGCGGAGGATTCCCCGATGGTGCAGGACATCCTCCGGCGCTATGGGCAACTGAATGTCGAGCAGCGCAAGGAGGCAATCGACGCGCTGGGGAACCTGACGCAACACGGCCACGACGCCCTGCTTCGACTGATCGAGGAAGAACCGAGCGACGACGTGAAGTGGGAAATCGTCTCGGTCGTGCGGGTGAGTTACCGCAACGAGGTGCTGGAGGGGTTCCGCAAGCTCGATACGGGCGTCGAAAGCGCGCCGCTGGTCGCGGCGGCGGGGCACGCGTGGCTTGCGGTGGACGTCGCCAAGGGGGCCAAGTTGTTAAGAATCGCGCTGGCGATCGACCTCGAACACCCGGCCAACGACCGGGGCGAGGTGGAGGCCGCGTACGACCGGCTGGGCAACCTCGCGCTGCTCGACGGGCGGTTCGACGATCTTGCCAAGCTGCTGCGGATGCGCGCCAAACGCGGCGCGGTGGACGAATCGGGCGACCCGTCAAAGGCCGTGCTGGACCTGTTTGCCGCCCACGCGAAGTTCGGTCCGCTCGGGGGTTTCGCCGACGACGTTCAGACCTATCGCGAGCAGTTGCAGGATCCGCGGGTGCTGTTCGCGCTGGGGAAGATTTACCAGCGGGCCGGGCAATCGGCGCTGGCAACCGCGACGTTCCGGGCGGCGCACGCGATCGACGTGACGTCGATCGAAGATCGGTTCGAGCAGGGCGATTACCTGGTGCGGCAGGGGTGGCTGGACCTGGCGGAGGGGGAGTTCAAGACGATCTTCGACCTGGCGGCGGACCACAGCGGTGAGCGGCAGGTCGCCGGCGAGCCGGTGGCGCCGGCGATCGACAAGGCGAACGCGCATTTCCGGCTGGCGCGGGTGGCAGTGGCGCGCGAGGACGACGACACCGCGGCTCAAGAGTTGCGCGAGGCAATGAAGGTGCACCACGACGTTCGCGGCGTGCTGCGGGGCGCGACGGAACTGAGCATGCAGCAGGAGATCGACTGGCACGATTTACGGGCGGCGCGAGCCCGCGGCGATACGCAGACGGTGAAGGAGATCGCCGCTTCATTGTCGGGCAACGCACTGACCAACCCGGACATCGCCAACGACCTGGTGCCGTACCTCCGCGACGCTGGGCGGACCAAGGAGGCGCGGGCGGTGTTCGACCAGGTTTACCACTCGTTGGAAGAAGCGCAACTGGAACGGCCGGCGCACCCGATGCCCAAGAACAACCTCGCATGGCTTTGCGCGCGGTGCGGCGAGCGGAAGGAGGAGGCGCTGCGGCTGGCGATCGACGCGACTCGCGCGATGCCGGACAACGCGGCGTTCGTGGACACGCTGGCGGAAGCACACTTTGGGCTCGGTCATTTCGACGAGGCGGCGCGGCTGGAGGCGAAGGTGGTGGCGGCGCGGCCGGACGACGTCTTCCTCCGCAAACAGTTAGAGCGGTTCAAGGCGGCCGCGGCGGCACACGCGAAGCCGTAATTCATTCGCCGGCGCACGGGGGCGCTCGGGGGGGATTATGGGACGCACGTCCGGGCGGTCGTTGCCGTCATTCTCATCAAGACCCTCCCAGTGCGAATCGATAACAAATTAGATTCGCCCGATGTCCGCGCCCCTCGCGATTGCGCGAGGCGCCGGACCGGCGGGCGGGGTGTGCGAGTTCGGGCGTAACGCCAAACCCTCGGGCAAGCGACTTGCGTCAAAAAGTACTCATCATCGACGACTCCGAATCGATCCACGCCCTCGTCCGCGCGCGGCTGAAAGACGAACCCGTCGACCTCCTGTACGCCCTCGACGGGCAGCGCGGGCTGGACGTCGCGGTGGCGAACCTGCCGCACCTCATCCTGCTCGACGTGGACATGCCCAACCCCGACGGGTTCGAGGTCTGCCGGCAGCTTAAGGCGAACCAGGCCACGCGCGAGATCCCCGTCATCTTCCTGACCGGCGCGTCGTCCACGGAGCAGAAACTCAAGGGGCTGGAACTGGGGGCGGTCGACTACATCATCAAGCCGTTCGACCCGGCCGAGCTGCGGGCACGCGTGAAGGCGTCGCTGCGGACCAAGCAGCTCCTGGATTCATTGCTGGAAAGTGAGGAGCGGTTTCGGTTCCTCGCGGAAAACTCCAGCGACATGATCTCGCGGCACAGTCCGGCGGGGGATTTCATTTACGTGTCGCCGGCGTGCAAGTCGGTGCTGGGGTACGAGCCCGCCGAGCTGATCGGCAACCCGATCGCGCGGGTCGTGAGCGGGAGTGAGGCCGAATCGCTCGCGGCGATCTTCGGCCAGCAACCGGCCGCCAACGGCGCGGCGACGTTCCGCGCGCGTCGCAAGGACGGCCGGTTGATCTGGTTGGAATCGACGGCGCGGTCGGTCGGGCCCGGGCATTTGAGCGCCACGACCGAAGTGCACCTGACCTCGCGCGACGTAACACTTCGCAAGCAGGCGGAGACGCTCGACCAGGGCCGCGCGGTCGTCCTGCAAATGATAGCCGAAAACCAGCCCCTGCCCGACGTGCTGAGCTGGCTGGTACGGATGGTCGAGCAGGAATACCCGGCGGCGTGCGCGTCGGCGGTGCTGCTGGCGGACGGGCGGCTCGAACACACCGCGCCCAACCTGCCGCCGGGGTTCAAGGACGTTCTGGACAATCACCTGTTGCGGTTCGCGTCGGGGCTGTGCAGCGACGTCAACAAGGGTGGCCCGACGGTCATTCACAGCGACATGCGGACGGACCCGCGGTGGGCGATGCTCCGTGAGGCCGCCGCCTCGCACGAGCTGACGACCTGCTGGTCGATCCTCGTGTATTCAAGCGGCGGGGACGTGCTGGGGATGTTCGCGATCTACCACAAGGAGTCGATCGCGCCCGACCGCTCGGCGCGCAACGTCTTGGAGACGATCGGCAAGCTGGTCACGATCGCGACCGAACACCAGACCCTCACGTATCAGCTCGCGTACCGGGCGCAGCACGATTCGCTAACCGGCCTGCCCAACCGGCTGCTGTTCGAAGACCGCCTCACGCAGGCGCTGGGGCGGGCGCAGCGCGACAACCAGCCCGTCGCGCTCTTCTGCATGGACCTCGACCGGTTCAAGTTCGTCAACGACACGCTGGGCCACCACGCCGGCGACAACCTGCTGATCCAGTACGCCCGCCGCGTCGAGGGGTTGCTCCGGCAGACCGACACGCTGGCGCGGATGGGGGGCGACGAGTTCGCGCTGATCCTGACGGACCTGACCAGCCGCCAGGACGCGATCAACCTCGCGCAGAAGATCATCGATGCGATCAAGGCGCCGTTCGACGTCGCGGGGCACGAGCTGTTCGTCACGGGCAGCATCGGCGTCGCCGTCTACCCGAACGACGCGCCCGACGCGGCCGCCCTCCAGAAAAACGCCGACCTCGCGCTCTACCGCGCCAAGGCGCTGGGCCGCAACCGCCACCAGTGCTTCCAGCCCGACATGCTCACCGTCACGTCGGACCGCCTGAGCATGGAGAATCAGCTCCGGCGGGTGCTGACGGCAGGCGAGCTCGTGCTCCACTATCAGCCGCAGTTCAACACGGACGGGCGACTCATCGGACTCGAGGCGCTGGTCCGCTGGAACCACCCGACGCTTGGCCTGCTGCTCCCGGGGAAGTTCATTTCGCTCGCGGAAGAGACGGGCTTTATCCTGAACATTGGGGAATGGGTGCTGGACGAAGCGTGCCGGCAGAACCGGGCTTGGCAGGACGCGGGGCTGCCGCCGGTGCGCGTGGCGGTCAACGTGTCGGCGCTGCAGTTCGCCCAGCCCGGGTTCACCGACGCGGTGACCGCCGCGCTCAATCGCCACAAGCTGGAATCGCGCTGGCTGGAACTTGAGATCACCGAAAGCCTGCTGATGAAGCACACGCGGGAGACCGCGGCCAAGCTCGAGCAGATCCGTTCCAAGGGCGTCGCCATCGCGCTGGACGACTTCGGGACGGGTTATTCGTCGCTGGCGTACCTCCAGCAACTCCCCATCGACACGTTGAAGATCGACCGCTCGTTCGTGCGGCAAATCGAGGCGGCCTCGGGCAATTCCAGCAGCCTGGCCGTCATCCGTGCGATCATCTCACTGGGGTCGAGCCTCGGGATGAGCGTCGTCGCCGAGGGCGTGGAGACCGAGCACCAGCGGGCGCTGCTGTGCGAGGCGGGGTGTCACGGGTTGCAGGGCTATCTCTTCGGCCGACCCAGCAACGGCGGGGAAATCGCCAAGCTCTTGGGCAAGTCGCTTCGACCGGCTGCCTGATCAGGCGTTGAAGAATCCCACCTGTTCGAACTTCGCGCCCAGCACTTTCGCGCTGTCCGCGTTCAGCCACCGGTCCAGCAGCGTCGCGTAGACGCGGCGGAAGTCGGTGGTGTACTTGAGGTCGCCGTCGTCCAGATCGGTCAATGACGGGGGCTTGCCGTGCAGGCCGCCCTTCACCTTGCCGCCCATCACGAACATCGGCGCCGCCGCCCCGTGATCGGTGCCCTGGCTGCTGTTCTCGGCGACGCGCCGCCCGAACTCGCTGAAGCACATCAGCGACACCTTGTTGATCAAGCCTTTCTCCGTGAGGTCCTGGTGGAAGGCGAACAAGGCTTGGCCGAGCTGCGCGAACAGCGCCTCGTGTGATTGTTGTTCGTTCGCGTGCGTGTCGAACCCGGCGAATTGCAGGTAGAACAAACGAGTCCCCGAGTCGGCCGCGATCAGGTTGGCGATCAGTTGCAATTGCGTCCCGAGGGGGTCGCCGCCGTAGTAGAAGTTAGTCCCCTGCCGGTTCGCGAGGTTGTGCACCTTGTCGGTGGCGATGATCGCGTTGGTCGCCTGGCGGGCGAGGAACTTGAGCGCGACCGATTGATCGTCGGAGACGCGGTTGAGCGTCATGACCATCTCGCGCTCGGCCGCCGCCGCCTTCTTGTCGTTCACGCCCGGCCGCAGACGGAAATCCTCCAGCCGCTCGATCGACGGCACCGGCGTCCCCTCGCCCACGAGCGCCTGCGGAACCTCGGCGCCGATATTAAGCGGGAAGACCGGCGCCACCCCGCCGCGCGCCGCGTGATCCAGGTAATGCCCCAGCCAACCGGTGGGCTGCGACTTGGCGGGATCGGCCGTGTGCCAGATCTCCATCGAACGGAAGTGCGAGCGACTGGGCTTGGGGTATCCGCACCCGTGCACGATCGCGAGATGTCCCTGGTCGAAGACGTTCTTCAGCATCCGCAGCGACGGGTTGAGCGCGAAATGGTCGTCCAGGCGGAGCGAGGTGTCCTTGATCCCGATCCGCGGCCTGGCCTTCAGGTACGCCGGATCGGCGTATGGGAATACGGTATTCAGCCCGTCGTTTCCACCCGTCAGTTGCAGCACGACGAGGATGTTGTCATTCGCCAGATCGGCGCGATTGGCGCCTTGCGCGAACGCGAGCTGCGGGACGAACGCCGGCATGGACCCGGCCAGGCTGATCACCGGCAGGCCGCCCAATCCGACCCTCAGAAGCTTTCGCCGTGACGTTTTCATCGGTGTCTCCGCTTAAGCCAACTGGTACTCCGGCATGCACATCATCAGGTGCGCGACCCCACGGACGCGGGTCTCAAACGTCTTTCGATCCAATATAAAGGGCTGAGCCTTTCCGTTCTCATCCTTGCCCAGGTAGTCGACGAACTGCTTGTGCGCCCCCGCGGCGATCGCGCCGTCAAGTAGCAACCCGGCGAGGCAATCGACCGTCTGCTCGGCGGTGCCGACCCCCTGCCGCTGCCACGCGGCGACCGCCTTATCGGCGTTCTGGCGCTGCAGCAGATCCAGCGCAAAGTTGTACCGATGGAGGATGGTGTTGGCGTTGATCCAGGCCTCGCCACCGTCCCATCCCTTGACGCTGGGCGGGGCGAGCAGGGCCTGGCCCATGTTGTTCATGGCGGTCTGGGCGAAGCCGGTGTCCTTTTGCACGTCCAGCGCCAGGATGGCGCCGACCACAACCTCGCAGGGACTCTTGATCTTCGAGCGCCACGCATAATCGCTGAAGAACAGACGGCTGGACAGGATCTCGCGGACCACCGGCTTGATCTCCCAGCCGTAATGCCGGATTCGCCCGGCGACGTGCTCGACGTGCTCGGACATCGGCTGGGGGTGAACGAATTCCTTGAGCAGCTTGTTCGCGATGAACGCCGGCGCGGCCGGTTGGCGAAGGAGCAGGTCGATCGCCCCTCGCGCGTCGAATCGATCGGTCTGTCCGAGCACCGTCTTCGCGCCGTCGTCGAACGCCTCGGGGAAAAACTCCACCGATTCGTCCAGTACCTGCCACCCCGTGAAGGCGCGGGCGAGTTCCTGCACGTCGCGCTCGGTGTAATGACCGATGCCGAGCGTGAACAGTTCCATCACCTCGCGGGCGTAATTCTCGTTGGGGCGTCCGCGCTTGTTCTTGCTGCCGTCGAGCCAGAGGAGCATGGCCGCGTCGCGCGTGACCGACATCAACAGGTCGCGGAAGTTGCCCATCCCCTTCTGCCGAAACAGGTCGATCTGCCGGCTGACCAGCGCCGACTGCCGCACCTTGCCCGTGGAGGTGGCGAAATGGTTGTGCCAGAAGAGCGCCATCCGCTCCTGCAGCGGCGCGTCGGTATCCAACATGCGCAGCAGCCACCACTTCTGCGCGTCCACGGGGTTGTAGATCGGCGAAATCCCCCCGAGCCCGTCGAGCAAATCATGGTACGGGTCGCGATTCGGATCGTAACCCGTGAGCACATCGACGACTTGCGCGGGTGATTGCCCGGCGTAGCGCTTCAGCCGCTGCGGGCTGACCCCCAATGCCGCACGCCGAAGCAGGTGACACAGGCGGCGGTGATCGAACGGTTCGGCGGCCGACGGATTAAACGTCGCAAACGGCTGATCCGGCGGCTTGGTCGCGCTGGCCATCATCGCTCGCTGCCCCCGCGTGTGGGAACGATCGTGCGTTGCAGTATCACTATATTGACGGACGGTGGCCAGAGATTTTCACCGGATTTTTTTGCGATCGTTTCCAAAGCGAGATATGATGCGGGCCGTTCGTTCGCGGGACACGACCCTCCGTTCACGTCTAGGGCGTTCAGATCCGCGGACCTCGTGAGTCACATCTCTCTCACTCCTCACGGAGGATTTTATGGACACGGGCATGCCCCAGGTCGTCGACGTTTCCGCCATCCCGGACCCGGACGTTCGCCGGGCGCTGCGGGCGGTGGTTCAGGTCAACCAGCACCTCAGCGCGCAGATTCAGCAGCAACAGCAGGAGATCGAAGCACTGCTGCAAATGCTGATCGAAAAGCACGTCGGCAGCCTGGGTGAATTCAAGCGTCACATGATCAAGCTGCAAAACAACGACGCGCGGAGCGAGCGGCTTCATGGCGCGGTGGCGGGTACGGCGGCGCCGTCCGCGCCGGCCGCCGCCACCGCCGCAACGGTTCGGTCGTCGCACCATTCGTCGCGGGTGAATGACGATGACGACGACCGTCCGCGCCGCTACACGCTGTAACGTCGGTAGGGTTCCGGGCAAGTCGGGAAGACGCACGTTCCCTTCCGCCACGCATGGGATGACCTTTGCGCGGCGGGAGGGAATTGTCTTTTTGCGGGGATGCGGCTGGCGGCTCACACTCCGCAACGCACCGGGGGCGGCCGGGTAAATCATTGCACAGTCTGATCCTGGCACCATTCGAACGCGGAGTCTCGCCCATGCACCAAAGGAAGTCGCCCACCGTCCCGACGCGTCGGTTCAAACTCGCAATCGCCGCCGCCGGCGCCGTCGCGCTCGTCGGATTCGCGCCATTGACCTTTGCCCAGAAGTCGCCGGAGGAGACGCGCAAGGCGCTGGTGGTCGGCGAGGGGCTCGAGGTCGGCGTGTTCGCCTCCGAGCCGATGTTCGCCAACCCGTGCGACATGGACGTGGACGCCAAGGGCCGCGTGTGGGTCACCGAAGGATGGAACTATCGCGCCAGCAAACTCCGCCCCGAGGGCGACCGCGTCGTGATCATGGAAGACACCGATGGCGACGGGAAGGCGGACAAAGCGACCACCTTTTACCAGGGGCCGGAGATCAACTCGGCGCTGGGCATCTGTGTGCTGGGGAACCGGGTAATCGTTTCCTGCGCCCCCAACGTCTTCCTCTTCACCGACACCGACGGCGACGGCAAGGCGGACAAGAAAGAAGTTCTCTTCAGCGGGATCAAGGGCGTGCAGCACGATCACGCCATCCACGCCTTCAACTTCGGCCCCGACGGTAAGCTCTATTTCAACTTCGGCAACGCCGGCGAACAACTCATGGACAAGGACGGCAAGCCGGTCGTGGACATTTACGGCAACGTGGTCAACGCCAAGGGCCAGCCCTATCGCCAGGGGATGGTCTTCCGCTGCAACCTCGACGGCAGCGAAGTCGAGACGCTGGCGCACAATTTCCGCAACAACTACGAGGTGGCGGTCGATTCCTTCGGGGACATGTGGCAGTCGGACAATGACGACGACGGCAACCGCGGCGTCTGCATTAACTACGTGATGGAGTTCGGGAACTTCGGATATACGGACGAACTGACCGGGGCGATGTGGGGGGAGGCGTGGCGGAAGGCGCAGTTGCGCGGCGCGTCGGAAAACGACAAGGTGCAGTCGGAGTGGCACCAGTACGATCCGGGCGTCGTCCCGAACCTGCTCAACACCGGGGCGGGTTCGCCGACGGGGATTTGCGTGTACGAGGGGAAGCTGCTGCCGAAGGTGTTCTGGAACCAGGTGATCCACGCCGACGCCGGCCCCAATGTCGTTCGCGCGTATCCCGTTCAGCCGGACGGGGCGGGGTTCAAGGCGGACATCGTGAACCTTCTCCAGGGCGGAAGCGACCGCTGGTTCCGGCCCAGTGACGTTTGCGTCGCGCCCGACGGCTCGCTGATGGTCGCGGACTGGTACGACCCGGGCGTCGGCGGCCACCAGACCGGCGACCGGGACATCAAGACGATTAAGGGGCGCGTGTACCGTGTCGCGCCGCCCGGCGCGTCGTACGTCATTCCCAAGCTCGACCTGACCACCGCCGCCGGCGCTTGCGCCGCGCTGGAGAATCCGAACAACGCGACGCGCTACCTCGCGTGGACGACGCTGCACGACATGCAGCAGGCCGCCGAGCCGGAACTGCTGAAGCTCTGGCAGAACACGGCCGAACCGCGGCTGCGGGCGCGGGCGCTGCACCTGCTGGCGCGGATCAAGGGATCGGAGGCAAAATACGTTGACCAGGCGATTGCCGACAAAGATGCCGAAATCCGCATCGTCGGCCTGCGTATCGCCCGCGAGTTGAAGATGGACGTCCTGCCGCTCGTGACGAGGCTGGCGAAGGACGAATCGGCCCAGGTTCGTCGCGATTGCGCCATCGCCCTCCGTGGCAACAAATCACCGGAAGCCGCCGTCGTCTGGGCTGAGCTCGCCGCCCGGCACAAGGCCGGCGACCGCTGGGAACTCGAAGCCCTGGGCATCGGCGCCGCCGGCCAGGACGACGCCTGCTTCGACGCCTGGATGAAGCGCGTCGGCGATAACTGGAACACCCCCGCCGGCCGCGAGATCGTCTGGCGGCTCCGCACCGACAAGTGCTCCCCCCTGCTGGCAAAGATCATCACCGACAAGAATACCCCGCCGGAGACGCTCTGGTCTTACTTCCGCTCGTTCGATTTCATCAAGGGCCCGGGCAAGGAGCGGGCGCTGCTGGGCCTTCTCAACAGCGCCGCGGGCAACAAGACGATCCTGCTCGAGACCCTGTCGCGGCTGAAGAACCTCGAGCCCGTACAGCAGGCGAAGGTGAAGGCGATGGTCGTGGAGATGCTCGACAGCGCGAAGGGGACGCCGGAGTTCGTGCAGCTCGTCGAGCAGTTCGATTTGAAGGATCGCAACGCCGATCTGCTGGCGTTCGTGTCGGCGAATCCGACGGACGTGGCGGCGGGGACGGCGATCAAGCTGGTGCTGAAGAACGATCCCAAGGCGATCGACACGGCACTGGCGGGTAAGGACGGCGCCAAGCTCGCTGCCGCGCTGGGCGCGTCGACCGATCGGAGCATTCCGCGGCTGCTGGCGGACATCGCCGCCGACGGCAAGCGCGATCTTCCGGTGCGCCAGGCGGCGGTAACCGCGCTGTCGCATAGTCGCTTCGGCGCCCGCGCCTTGCTGCAACTCGCCCGGGACAAGCGCCTGCCGGGCGACGTGATCCCGTTGGCGGCGAGCCTGCTGCACAATTCCACCGACCGCATGGTGCGCGACGAAGCCGCCACGCTGCTTCCCGCGCCCACCGCCAAGGGCGCGGAGAAACTCCCGCCGATGGAAAAGCTCGTCGCCGCCAAGGGCAACGCCACCCGCGGCAAAGACGTCTTCGTCTCCGCCACCTGCGTCACCTGCCACGTGGTCAACGGCCAAGGCACCGGCTACGGCCCCGAACTTTCCGAAATCGGCGCCAAACTCCCGAAGGAAACCCTCTACACGTCCATCCTCTACCCCAGCGCCGGCATCTCGATGGGCTTCGAAGGCTGGATCATCACGACCCAGGACGGCGACGATCTCGACGGCATCATCGCCAGCGACACCGCGGATCAGATCGTCCTGCGCCGCGCCGGCGGCATCCAGACCGCGATCAAGAAATCCGAGATCAAGGACAAGCGGCAAATGAAGCTCTCCATCATGCCGGAAAACCTCCAGCAGCAGATGACGACGCAGGACCTGGTCGATCTCGTCGAGTACCTCTCGACGCTCAAAAAGGCCACCCCCAAATAGCGGCGCACCCGACGTCATCCTGAGGTACGCCGAAGGATCTGCGTGGTATTTGAAGGCCAAACACTTCGCCGTTCGATGCCAGATTCTTCGCTGCGCTCAGAATG
>Ga0207674_10000911_pt1 | contig 38519 bp, 56 predicted proteins | sample KBSCornC72_FD_184303 | JGI IMG/M metagenome (GOLD analysis project Ga0207674, IMG submission 184303) | Corn rhizosphere microbial communities from Kellogg Biological Station, Michigan, USA - KBS Corn C7-2 (SPAdes) (version 2) | ecosystem: Host-associated > Plants > Roots > Rhizosphere > Soil ... | reverse complement strand
CGGCGGATACGGTCTTCCAGGTGAGCCCGACGAACTGCTCGGCCGGCGCGGGTGGCGTGAAGCGGCTGACGACGAAGATCACGAGGCACGTGAACACGAACAGCAGGAAGCTGAAGTAGAGCCAGTTGATGTCGACGAACCACTGCCAGAACCCCCAGTCGGTTCCCGCGCTCTGGTGCATCGCCTGCATCAGCAGCCGGAGCATGCCGACCACGAAACCGAACGCGAGGCCGACGAGGCCGGACTTCGGCGTCACCGTGCGCGAGAAGATGCCGGCCATGAACACGGCGGCGATACCGGGCGCGAGCAACGACTGCACGAGCTGCAGGTAGCTGTAGAGCTGCTTGCTCATCGACTGCATGATCGGGATCCAGATCATGCCGATCACCACCACGGCGGCGGTGGCGAAACGCCCCACGCGCACCAGGTGTTGTTCGCTCGATTGCGGTCGCAGGCGCTTGTAGAAATCCACCGTGAACAGCGTGGCCGTAGAATTGAACAGCGACGCCAGGGCGCTCATCAACGCCGACAACATGCCGGCAGCGAACCAGAAGCAAGGCGATTCGAAAGTTGTTCCGCAATTGAATTGGACGCGCGGGATCGTAACCTGGCGCATGTCGCCCGGCAGATTGTTTACTACTTCGGTTTCACCCACGGCTGCCATAAAAATTTTTGTGAGGGGCGCGGCGTCCCGCGCCCCTCGGTTGCTGCGGGCCAGTTCCCGAAGTTTTCCGGCTCGCGCCGTGCATCCGGGGCAACTACCTAGCCCTGTGGTTTGCGTTAATTCTTTTTCATCGCCTCGACGTTCCGGAGAAATTTGCTTTTCTCTTCGGCAAACGCCCGCCGGATCTTATCGCCCGTCATTTCCAGCGAGGCTGCAGCGGTAAAAAACTCCTGGCCGATTTCCCGGCAAATGTCCGGCAAGGTTGGCCGGCGCGCTGGTCGGCGCCCGCGCCGCTTCACTTTCCGCGCTTTCACCGTCGCCCGCGCTTCATCACGAGCAACGCGATCGCGAGCACGCCCGCGCCGATCGCCACGGGCATAATCCAATTATTGCCGCCAACGCCGGCTTGCTTCATGGCGCTTGCGATCCGGACGCCCTCGGAGCTGTTCGCCAAAATCGGGTGTCCTTGCGAATCCACCGCGATTTGTCCTGTCTTGGGATTGATCACGTAGGTGCTCGGCGCGAGTAATTCTTGCCGGGCGTAAGCGGTCCCGATTTGCAGGCCGGCGCCCAGGATGGGCGACAAGAACGAGCCCCAATTGAACGCAGAACCGCCGCCGCTTTCGCCGGTATATTCCGAGGCGACTTGATCGGCATCGGTCCAAAGCCAATCGGCGGCCGGCTCGAGTACTCGGGGGTTTGTCGGGTCCGTCGCGTTCATGTCAAAACCGGGCTCGCCATACTGCGGCTGCGGGTCTTCACCAAAACCAATAATTGCGTTGCCGTACATAGTTTTACCTTTTCAGAAGCAGCCAGGCGCCGATCGCGAGTACAACCATAGGCCCGATAACGGCCGCCGGTGTTGGCTCAATGATGCCGGATTGCGATTGCGCGTATGTCACATCGCCCGCGTCGTGGCTGCTATCGTACGCGGCTTGAGCTTGCGAAACGTAACCGGGATCGCCCGAGTCAAACTGCGGTGTTGCCATCGCGCCAAAGCCCCAAGAGTTGCCGTTATTCATATTCGTTCTGCCTTTCAGCTTAAAACCGCCAGGAGCAAAAGCGCCCCGGCGCCCGCCGCGATCCAAGGCGTAAAATCTGTTTGCGGCTCAGCAAACCATGTTGCCGGGTCCGATCCCGTTCCCGCTGGCGCAAGCGGCGCGCCCGGCGCCACTTGAACCGGAGCCGCCAAACCAGGCAAAGCGTTGTAAGGCGCATAAAATACTTGCCCGCTGCCGCCCGCCGTCCGTCCCGGCCCGAGTTCGCCCGCAATGAACGTATTCAGCGCAACCGATCCCGCGCTCGTCCCCACCTTCAAAAGCGCTTCGCCCCAAATGTTGGAGTCAAAAAAATCGTAGAACCCGGCCCAATCGCCGAACCCATTAACATTACCTTCCACGGATAAAAAAGTACCAGACGCCAAAAGCGATCGCGCCCCACAACAAATAATTTTGCGGCTGCGCTACCAGCGGGATCTTGCCGGCGAGCAGATCCGCGCGGATCTGTTGCAAGTGCGGCGAGAGCGTCGAGCCGGCCGGCGCGGGTTGGCCGTCGGCGTCAACGGGCGTCAATCCGCCCCATGAACCGGACATTAAAGCCGCTTGTTCTTGGGCGAGTGTGGTTGACGTGCCAGTCCGGGGATCGATAAATGCCTCAATAATAGCGGCCATAAGCTTAGATTAGGTTTACTGCTTTCAACTTCGCACACTACTCCGGAATAAGGGTTACTCAATACAAATCGCCTCGGCGGCTTCCTTCCTGGCCCGGCAACGTTGCTGCGCTTCGCGGTTGGACTTGCGGAGTTGATCGGGGTTTTTCGGCTCTGGCGTGGGCGTCGTGCGTCTTACGGCTTCGCGCAATTGGAAGCGCAGCCAGGCAACTTGATCCATGATTTCAAACAAACTCTGTTGCAATACGTCGCGCCGGGCAACGGCATCGGCAAGCGCCGCGCTGTAAATCGGGATTCGCTCCGAATCAACTAATGTCTCGACCGTTTGCCAATCCACCGCATTCATTTTTTGCCCGCCCCGAGCATGGCGGCGCCGACGATCACGACGATCACGATCGGCGCCCCGGCGACCAGCAGCCCGGCGGCGACCAGCAGCGGCAGCGCGGCCGTTGCGACCGTGGGAGCGGCAAGCCGCGGGGCAGGCGCCGGCCCGCCGGCCAGGGCCGGGATCGCCGTCTCGCCGCCAGATCCTTCCGGCAAGATGCCGGAAGCACGCTCAGCCGGCGCCCACGGGTCGACGCGGAAGAGCGGCGCCTGGCCCTGTGTTGCAGGCGCCGGATCTGCCCAGCCGGCCGGCAACATGACGCGCAAAAGTTCCGCGTAAGCCGCCGCCGTCGTGAGCAAGCGCCCCGTCTGCAATTCTTGGGCAAACTGATAAACCATTGCCGGCGCGTACCATGGCCGGGAAACCATGATTTGCGCGCGGTCCAACGGCATCGGAACGGTGAACGCCCGCGGCGCGTATTGCGGGCCGAAATCGTCCGGAGCCGCTTTGAAGCTGCGCGCCCAATCTTGGAGCGCAAAAAGATGCTCGACGCCCGCGCCGACGTTTACGGCCGTCAACGCGGTTCGCACTAAAGCTTGTGTGCCGGCGCTCAGCCCAGGGATCACAATGCCGACGATCGCGGATATGCCCGTCAAAATGTCGCCGTAACCGTCCGGGCGCTCGGGGGCCGGCATCGAGCGCGGCAAAAACTCGACGGCAACGATCGGCGGCGTGGTCGGGCTCGACCAGGCAACGCGCAGCGTGCGTGCGGCGACGTGCGTATTGTCCGAGGGATTGAGGCGCACTTGCGGAAAGTTCCCTTGCCAGTACGGCAGATCGTACCAGTGAGCTTCCGCCATTGCTTGCGCGTCGTTCATTGCCGGGCGGCGAGCACTTCCGGGTGTTTGCTCAGGTCGTGATCGAAAGCGGGCGTCTTCAAGGTTTCGAGCAGTTGCCGGCCGTTCTGGTAGGGATAGCCGACGCACACAAATTTTGGCTTTATTTCGCCGCTCGCTTTCAATGCTTCCAGGCATGGATCGCAAACGACGCAAACCGCGCCGTCACTTGGCAAGCCGCACACGACGCAGCCCCAGCCCGTCCCGCGAACCGGCGCGACTTGATGCAAAGAAAGGATATTGCGAACGAGCGGCCCGCCCTTTTCGCATACGCAGCAGCGGCCAAGCGTCGGTTTCATTTCTTTTGCGCCAGGATGATCACAACGATCGGGACGGCGACGGGCGCCCCGGCGACCAGGAGCGCAGCCGCGATTAGATACGGAAGCGCGCCGCCCGTTGCTGCGAGTTCTTTGGAAGTGGTGTCCCTAGAGGTTGCAGATCCTTGAGCTGGCGGCGCGCTCGCCGTGGTAAGAGTTTGAAAGTTCATCGACGCCACGAGGCGCGCGTAAGCGTCCGAGGCGTAAACTAATTGGTTGTTCCGCACTTCGGCCGCAAATTCGTCGACCATTGCCGCCGCGTACCATGGTTCCCGCACCATGATTTGAGCGCGGTCAAGCGGCATCGGCACTTGAAAAGCTTGCGGGTAGAATTGCGGGGCGAAAGCGTCGGCGTTCGGTTTCCATTGGCCGGCCCAATTCCGCAACTTCTGATTCGCGGTGTAGCTCAGCCCGGCCGCAAGAATGCCGCCCACGAGCGGGATCGTTGATACGACAAGCCCGAGCCAGGGATTCGAAGCCAGCCATCCTTTTTCTGGCAACGGCCGATTTTGCGGGGTGATCTGAACCAGGACGAGGGGGGCGAGTCCGGGGCCGGGCCAAGGCGTTGTCAATTCATCGGCGCGCAGCCCCGGATTTTGAGCGGGCAATAGTTCGACGCGCGGATAATTGGTTTTCCAAAACGTAAAGTCACGCACTTTTGCGCTCTGCTCAGCTTCGGCCGCCGTCGGGGCGCGGTAGTACTCGGGAGCGTCCGACACGATCGCGCTCGCCTGGCGCGCCGCCCATTCGTAAATCTGCGATTGCGTGAGAATGTTCGACGCCGACGGCGGAAGCGACGGATCGGACGTGATCGCGGTGTTGAGCGGCCCGAGGGCGGGCGCTGGCGCCGTGTCCGTCACGGTCGCGGTCTTGGGCAACGTGCTAAGATCCGGTATGATTATTTCGGGCGGATAAATGAGATCGATCTGTGCGTTCAGAAAGCTTTGTTTAGCTGGGTCGAGCGCCAGCGTTCGGCTAATGTCGATAATCTGCCGGCGCGTGTATTCGCGGTGAGACAACAGTTCATTCAAAACTTGATCTTCGCGATCGCTCTCTTCCTTTAGAGCCTTTTCGAAGACGCGCGCGGCGATGCGGTCCGGCGAATACGTCGGGACACCGTCTGCCGCATAAATTTGCTGCGGGTCTTTGCCGAGCTGAAAATTGACATCGTCCGCGGCGAATTGCACACGGGAAACATTAAAGTAAGAATACCACAAGTTGATCCGCCGGTAATAGTCCAGATCGGGGATCTGGCTGGCGTCGAGGATACGTTGATCGTGTTCGTCGATCATCTCGTGAGCGGAAAGCATCGCGTCCCAATCGTAGCGCGTAATGTTGCCGGGCAAAAAGCTGGCTTGCCCGAGCGGCGTCCCGCGTGTGCCCGGCAGGAAAGCGATCGTTCCGTCCAAGTTCTTCGTGACGCGCGTTGTCGCGTTGCCGGCCGTAACTGGCCAGTCGGCGGGGGTTGGGACTCCTTGAACAATATTACTCATTCGCCCCAATTGGTTTCGCCGATCATTTGCTGATAGTAATCCGGCTGCATGATGCCCTTGGCGACGGGGTCAAGATTAACCCAACGGCCGCCGACAAACACGGACGATATAACGTGATTCCACCAATCCGCCCCGCCGATCGCCGTGGCGACAAAGCGCGTTGGAAACCCGAGGCTTGCCAACATTGAGTTGAGCAGTAGGCAATGATCTTCGCAGTCGCCGTATGCCTGTTGCCCGGCCCGGATCTGTTCGAGTAGATCGATCGGGCTTATGACATACTCGGATTCCACGGGATCGCGAACGTAGGTAAGCGCGCGCCGGACGAAGTACAAAACGATCTCGACTTGCCGGCCCTGATCGTTGTTCCCCACGCCGGCGGCGCGCAAAAGGCCGTTGACGGTGAATTGGCGGATATACGGCGCCTTTCCGAATTGCACCGAAAGATTGTGAAGATAGGCAAGGATCTGCGGGGCGTCTTCGCCGTCGGCAAGCGGCAGTTCGAAAACTTGCGCCTGGCCAGGTTGCAGGCGCATTGCCGGCGCGGTGCGTTGGGCCGTGGCGTAAACCGTGAACCGTTGCGGCTGCGGTTCGATCGGCGCCGCTCGGATGAACGCCGGGCGCACGATCGATCGCGTGAGCGGATCGAGAATGAGAGGCATCGGCATAGTTTACGCGGGAAAGTTCCCGCAAACAAAGTTCAAGTGCCGTTTCTCGATCGCGGCAATGGCGCGCTCGCAATCCGCCGGGGCCACGTCGTGCGCCAGGACGCACTCGTCCGCAACGATGCCGGCCGCTTGTAAGCTGTTCATGGTTTTGACTTCGTCGAGCTGGTAGGCGAGGATCGCCAGCTCCAAAAGGTTTGGCGCGCCGTTCATTGCTTGGCGTCTTGGGCCGCTGCCGATATTGCTGCCGCTTCCTCTTCGTCCGCTTCGAGGAAAACCAGCCGCAATTTTTCAAGCCAAGGCCGTTGGGCAATTACTTCCGGATGCGTGCCAAAAAGCGATTCGAACCAGCCGGGCGTTTCCAGCTCGCCGATCAACTTGTCAAATTGATCGTCCGGAATGTTATCGCAGATCACTTCGTAGTATGCCGCCGGCGGCGTGCCCTTGCGTGCGGCGTTCAAAAGCATCGGGATGAACGTTGCCAGCTTCGGCTCTTGGCCGGGCGCCCCAGGTCCGGCGCCATTCGCGCCAGCGGCGCCGCTCGCTGCGGGCGCCTCGCCGGCAATTGCCGCCCGCGTCTGTTCAACGGCGACCGTCGCCGGCATTGGTTGGGGTTGCGGCGCTTGCCGCGCCAAGATTTGCAAAAGTGTCGGTCCCATAGTCTTGATCAGCTTTTCTACCATGTCATCTCGCGGCGCCTCGCCCTCTTGCATGGATTTTAGAACCGCCATCGCTTCGATCGTCTCGACCAGCGGCGTTTTGTCCGTCTTGGCCCGTATCATTTCGAGCAGAACCGGCAGGACGATCGCGTCCGTCTGCGGCGGCGGCGGCGGCGGCGGCGGGGCAGGCCTGTTATTCATGGCGGCGATCGCGCTCATCATCGCCGTTAAAGTTTTTGAGTTGGCATCGATCATCGCCACGAGAATTTGTGTCATGCTGTTGTCCGTGGGAGCGGGCTTAAGCTTTTCCACGAGCTTTTCCAGCCGATCCTCGGTGTCGGGTTTCTCGGGGGTCGCTTTCTCCGCGTCAATCTCGCCCTTGAAGCGCGGGTCGATCGTGAGCGGCGCTTGCGTCACGATCACGCCCTGGCCGTCCTTGAATTGCAGATTGTATTCGCCGCCGCCATACAACCGCTTCAACGTTTCGAAGCCGTCCATTTGGAATTGTTCCAGCGGCATCTCGCCCACGTAACCCGATTTGAGCGTGTTGGAGCGCTTCAAAAAGATCCCGACTTTGCCGCCGGACAGGTTGAGCCCTTTCAGGACTCGGAAAACTTTTTGAATGCCCTCGTCAATGTACTGTTCGCTTTGCACTTCGGCGGGGGCCGGCGGGGCTTCCGGCGCCTCATTCAAAAACTGTTCGCGTTCGAGCTGCGCCTGTTCTTCCGGGTCCAGGTCCGGCGGTTCGATGTACTTTGATTTTCTCTTTGCCATAAATTACGCGATAAATTGAACGCCTTTGACGCATTGAAACTCTTTGCCGGAGAAGCCGCGGGACGAAAGGAGCATTCCGAGCGGTTCGAGTTTGAAAAGCCGGTGAGGGCGACTTTCGATCACGTCGCCCTTTAGCTGGGCGGGTTTCGGAAACTCATGCCGGAAACCTTGGGAAACAAACTCGCCGTTTGCGCGCTCGGCATAAATGCAATAATCGATCGCCGTTATGTTCAGCTTGCCGAACTTCGAGCGCGGCCCGGCGACGATCCCGGCGAAAGGATTCTGAATCGACGTGATGATCAACCGCGCCGCGTGCTCGGAGAGTACTACCATTTGGCAGTCAAGCCGCAGCTCGGCAAAATCGACCAGGGGCAGATCCGCCCTATCCGTTTCAAAACTGCAAACCTGATAGTGCGGGGCGCGACAAGGCATAAAAAACGTGGGTTTTAAGTGGTTGGCTGCCCGGTTGAAGCCGGCGCTTTCTCGGGTTTGCTCTGGGATTTAAAGCCTTTTTTGCGCTGCGGAAGAGCGTGCGCCGCCAGCTCCACCGCGTGCGCCACGCCCAAAATCAGCGAATAAACTACCAATTCACCGCACAACATGACGACTTCGAGGGTTTTGCGAGGTTTGATCGAGTCTTCCGAGTTCATTTTGTCCGTATGCCTTCCGGTATGCCATTTTTCCGCCGTGCGGCGGGTGTCGCGCGAGGGCGCAACCGTCGAATTGTGCTGTCCTGCGTGCGTTTTGTGCTGTCGAGCAAGTGACGCAAAAGGGGTGAGTAATCCTACGGATCAGAAGGTTCCAAGTTCAACTCTTGGTGGGTGCACTTCTCCCGCAATTACTTGCGCCTTGCGCGATTTCCTTTCGTTTGGGCCATATGCCTTCTGGTATACCATGATTTTACTTGAACTGCACGATCTTGTTCTCCCGCTCGGGTAGCCAGCTTGACCAGGCGGGTTTGATTTTAGTCGGATGCCAATCGAGTTGGACGGGCGCAGCGTCGCCGTAGACGCGGCACATTAGCGCGCCGCCGCTGCGGTGCCCGATCTCCAACGCGATGATCGGATCGGGAACGCCCTGCGACCGCCGTACCGTCACGTAAAAACTCCGCAAGCCGTGGGACGTTCTTTCCGCTTTCGCGATTCGCGGCCCGAGAACGGCGAGCGCGTGAGTGAGCGCGCCGGGATCTACGTGCTCGGCGCCGGCGCCGCGGTTGCTGGGAAAGTACCATGGTGTCTCTGGAAATCTCGCCGCGCGCCAGTTCCCGAGCGCCGCCAGGCAATCGGCAAGGGCGGGGTGCACGTAGGCCCACGGGTTGCAGCCGCCCTTCGACCGTTCGATCCAAAGAATTTGTTGCGTGCCTTCCGGCGCGAAGTGCGTCGCGCGCCCGCTGATCGGTTCGATGCTGCCCGGCTGCCGGCCGCGGGCGTCGTGGCGCAACTTCAAAAGCTCACTTGTGCGGCAACCAGTCATGGCAGCGATCAACAGTTGCCAGCCGAGTGTGTCGCTTCGCGGGCTCTCGAACAGATCCGCGGCGAGTAAATGCAATTCGTCGGCACTCTCGGGCGCTTTGTCGCGGCAATGGTTGATCTCCGAGCTGGGCTTGGAGAAGCGCGGCACGTCGAGGCCGGCGAAGGGATCGCGGTCAATCGCGCGCGTGGCGATCGCGTGCCGGACCACGTTGCGGAGCGTGTTCAATTCCAGGTCGATCGCCCGTCCACCGTCGCCGCCCCTGATTTTCTTGCGCCGGGCAACGGCGTAAGCGTCGAGGGCGCCGGCGTCCAGGTCCGAAAGCTTTTTGGCGTTCCACCAGGAAAGCTTTTCCAGGCGGTTCAATTCGCGCGGGTCCGGTTTTTGCGACAAGCTTTCAATTCTCTGTCGCAATTTTCCGATCAGCTCGCCGACTGTCGGGTTACTCGGGGCCGGCGCGAGCGGATGCGGTTGCAGGCCGACGGCGGCGCGGGCGATTGCCGTCTGTTGCGCCCCGAGGATTTCGCGGGCGACCTTGAGCGAACGGGCAAGAAAGCGATACGTTCGCCGGCCGTCCGGTTTTTTCGGGCGCCAATAAAAATGGCCGGTCCTGGCGTCGCGATAAATGTTGCGATCAACGCGGGTCATGGAGTAGCAAGCGCTCGCGCGGGACGTGATGATAAACGAGAGGGCCAGGACGGATTTCTTTAACCCAGCCCACGGGAAACGAAATCCCGTCCCCATTGTTAACCCAAACCACGAGGATCGTTGCAGGCGGATTGAAACTTATATGTTTGGCGCTCGGGATTTCATAAGTCGCGGCGTTGCTGTCTTTTCGTATCACGATCGAAAACGGCGAGAACGGCCGCGCCTTAAGCTTTCGCCGAATGCGGGCAACGATGTTGCGATCAACGCGGGTCATTTGCGGCGGCGATCGTCCTGCGCTTTTACGTACTCTCGGCACTTGTCGAGGTTGTCGCTTTCTTCGATGAACCAATCCCAATTGCCGCGGCGCTCGACGGCGCTTTTGAGCGCGTCATAAAAGAATTTCACTTTTGAATCTTCGTACCCGAACGCCAGGATCACAGCGACCAGATCCTTTCGAACGGCCCAATCCAGGTTGACGACTTCGATCAACGAGGCGGGCTTGCCGTTCCAAAGTGAAAACAGAATCTCCCGCACTTTGTAACACTGGCCCGAGCCGCCCAGCATCATTTCCGCAAGCCGGTCGAGCGCGGGCAGCGCGTCAACGCACGCTTGCCGGCGTTCTAGGGCGTGCGCGCGCATTTCGGCCAGCGCGTCTTTCACGGCTTGATCGGCTATCTCTTCGTTTTCAAGTTTCATGTCCAGAATGCTCATAAAATTAGGGTCAAAAGGATTGCAGGCGAAGGAACGTGTTCGGCGTTGCGGCGAGATCAGCGGGAGCGGTGACTTCATAAGGCAGGCCATCAAAATCAAGATAGTTGGTCATGCTGAACCAGTGTTTCAAATCGCTCGATTGTTGCCAATAATACCGGCCGGACGTGTTGCCAGGTGAGCTGGTAGTGAGTTGTTTTGTGGCGGCATCGTAGGAGAGTTTCATTTTTGGTTGACCGATGCGTCGGCTGAGAAAGCCCTCTGGCGATCTTTCTCCGTGCTCACAGTGGGCAAAGTAATAGCCGGTCTTGCTTCCGCCCGCTTCCGCCACCGTGAACCATTTCGCCAGCAAACCGGCATCGCCAGGAACACGAAAACTCTGGTCGATCGTGCGCTGATACCATTGATGGATCTGCGTGTGGCCGTCGGTTACGTTCCCGAGCGGGTCCCAACCGTAATAATCTTCTAGCGGCGGTTGGCGGTTGTAGGCGCCGAGCAGAGAATCTCCGTGGGTCCAAGCGGCGTAAGTCTCAAAGTAATTGTCAGCAAAAAGCACGTTGCCCGGAACGTGGGGCGGGACATCCATTGCCATCGGATGCGCGCGCGCGTCCAGCGTGGTGAACTGCTCGATCACGTAGTCCCGCTGTTCTAAAAGGTCGCCGGCGCCCGCGAGCAGCGAGCCGCCCCGTGAATGGCCGATTAGGTGCAAACTCCGCGAGCGCAAGACTCCATTTTGTATGAGAAACTCCGCAATCCAAGGGGCGACGGCGGCAGTATCAAAGTCAGTGTCGAGCCAAAGAAAGGTATTCCCTGCGTAGTCGCTCCAATCCAGAGCAACGACAACATTACGATCGGCATTCGTGCTGGTGAAGGTTTGCTGAGTCAAAACGAAGTGAGGAAGCTCGACCGCCGTTTTCGGCGCGGTCAGCTTGACGAAAACAACGTCGCTTTCTTCGCCTATAGCGTCTTGGTAATCCCGGATGCCTTTTGCCATATCGAGAACCCAACCGCGCGCATCCGCGTCCATGCCGTGAGTTATTAGAGTGAGGCTGCCGGCCTGCGCGCTGGCGCTGAGCAGCGCGGCGCCGATTATCTGAATCAGTTTCTTCAATGATCTCCTTTTTGCCCTGCGAAATTTTACTGTCTGTCCACTTGCGCGCCGCTGTCCGATTCTGCGCCAGCCGCGTTTTGCGCGGGACACGTCGCCCGCGTCCACTTCGAAGGCGTCCCGAAAATTTCGGGACACGTCCACGCGCGGGCATTCTGGTTGCTAGTCTTTGGCCATGACTGTCAAAATCGGAAAGCTTGTTTTCAAAACTCCTAAGTGCATGAAGCTTTTGAAAGTCAGACAATGTCCCCGTCGGCGTTCTCGTAGCGGCCGGGATTCCCCTTGTGCTTCTTCGGTTTAGTCTTCGGTTTGTCGATCGGCAAAGTCAAAGGCCCGTGGCGGCGCTCGTACTCCTCGCGGATCAGCGTTTGCAGAAAGCCGGAAAAGTCGGTGAAGTTTCGCAGCTCCATGACTTCGAGCGCCAGATCGTAGACTGACGGCGGAATGGTGATGCTAGTACGAAAGGCCTTCATAGTGTGCTCTCGGGCGAGCGTGCGGAAGCCTCAAGGTTAGCAGCGTGACGTATCAAAGATTGCAGGCAATCTGACAATCCGGTGTAGCCACCCCGGCGCACCAAATCCTTACTGGCATTGAACAAAAGCGGCGTCAGCGTGATTGACGTACGAATGACCTTTTCGTGGTCGCGTTTCCCTGGCGGGCGAGTCCTCATGGTGCATACACCATGCACACAGCGTATGCGATTAGTCAAGTGGACATTTGGCGGAAGTTTTCCTTGACTATCGAACACTTCGTATATATGAGATCTATACATCGTATGGAAGCTAACCACCAAGGAGCAGGAGCAACAAACGGATCGGGGAAACTACGCCGATCGATTATGATGCCCCAAAACATTTGGGTCATCGGTAAACAACTCGCCCGCGAGGACAATCGATCGTTCTCGGCTCAACTTAGCCAACTCATCGTCAACGAGGCCAAACGGCGAAACCTTTTGGCCCAACAGCAAAAAGCGCTGGCCGAAGCCCAAAGCTTGTAAATGCCCATCGCTGACACAACGCCAACGCCGGACATGCGCGCGGATTTCGCGGTTGAATGCGTTCACGCATACGTCGCGCGGTTCAAGTCGGCGCTTAAGCAATATCCCCAGGCGCGGCGCTTCCAAGCGTTGCGCGTCCAGTACATCACGCAACGCGCCGCGCGTGTCGCGCTTGAGGGCGACGCGGAAGAGGCGCGTTTCAAGGAGTCCGTCTTAAAAGCGCAACTCGATCGCGAGGAAGACTTACTTCCGGCGGAAGCGAGAAAGGCGTTGCTGTGAGCTTACCGCGCGGCATTGGCGATCCGAAGGAGCTGGTCCAGAAAATGGCCGCCCGCGGTCTTGTCAAATTCCCGAAGCCAAGCGCCGTCGCTTTAGAAGTAGCTTGCGCCGAAATGGCCAAGCTCAAAGCGCAGCCGGGTTATCAAGCGGCGCGCGTCGTCGATCCATCGGCGCCGCTCGCTGAGCGTTCAGTAAAACAAAAAGCGTTCCCGAACAAGCCCCGCCCATGAACAACGTCGTAGTATTGTCCGCCGAACAGAATGCGGAGCGGAAGTATTGCACGCGCCAATCGGCGGCGCGGTATTTGGATTGTGACGCTTCGACCGTGGCGCGCTGGGCGGACAAGCTCGGCTTGACCGTGATGTACGATCCCGAGGGGCGCCCGCGTTATTTGTGGGCTGAGATCGAACGGTTGATCTCGCGCAGCCGGCCGAAGGAGTTCCGAACGGTTGAAAATCTCGACAAGGCGCGGGCGGCTGCAAAGGGCAGCGTATGAGCGAAGTCGAATTTGTCGAATTAGTGGAAGGTCTTCACGATCTACGCGCGGAAAACGAGCAACTTAAAATCGAAGTTGCCCGGCTCAAACAAGAGCTGGCGCTTTTGCAGGAGCAAGGGCTCGAGTCAACTCCCCCATTTTGATGCGTCCATTTGATCCAACGTTGGACACAACTTTGCAGTTTGTGGTTTACACCGCCCTTGGCGCCGGGTTGCTGGCGCTCGGGATCGTCCTCGGGTCAATCGCCGCGCGCTTCTGACAAAATGCCAGCCGCCACAACAGAACGAGCATTTCGAGCCAGCGGCGGCGGGCAAAGTCAGAACGCGAAACTTGCGGCAATCTTCCGAGCCCATCCGGGCGAGTGGCTTTCAATGACGCAACTCGGCTCGCAGATCGGCGCTTGGGCAGTTCATTCGCGCGTTTCGTTCCTACGCCGGAAACATGGAATGAACATCGAGAGCCAAGTTGAACGCGAAGAGGGCGTGAAAACCGTTCGCGTTAGCCAGTACCGTTATTTGCCTGATGCGTCGGGTTGCGATCATAAATTCGTTGACTCTAACCACTGTCTGAAATGCGGCTGGGTGCCGCCGCAATAAATGTGGAAATCACAAGACATCCGCTCTGTTGGCCCGATCACGTCGCCAGGACGGGGCCAGGAATGCGCGAACGGCCGCAGTTCGGCGAGCACTCGATCGCCGAAGCGCTCTCTTTTGTCCTGGCGGAAATTAACCGCCTCAATGGGCATCTTTGGTACGCTGACGATCCTTCGCGGATCGTTTCAAGCAATCTGCGGTTGGGCAAAAGTTTTCAGCCGCTCAGCGACCAGAAGCAGCCGGCAGATCCCGGCGTCGCCGTTTACTTCACGCTCAGGTTTCGCGCCGATGGCAAACCGTTCGAGCGGCCCGTTGTCCTCACTTGCGACAAATGGGTACGCGTCGAGTGGAATTTATGGGCCGTCGGGCTCGACATCGAGGCGCAACGCGGCCGGGCTCGCTGGGGTTGCGGAACGATCCAGCAAGCGTTTCGAGGGTATCTCGCGATCCCCGAGCGCTGCGGGGCGCGCCCGTGGTGGGAAGTCCTCGGGGTTACGCCGGACGCCGGCAAGATCGAGCTTAAATCTGCCCGCGATCGCCTCGCCCTTTCGGTGCATCCAGACAAGGGCGGGACGCAAGAACAATGGATCGAAGTGCAAACCGCCTTCGATCAAGGCATGGCAAGGTTCCGATGAGTCGTCACCCAGCTAATAAAACAGAGTCCCGTGATCTCGGCGACCGCTGGAACGCCGTTGGATCTGCTCTCGCGAACTGGCTCCGTAGACCAAGCGGGACAGCGAAGCGGACGCGATGTGAAATACGTCCCGGTATTGGGCTATGCGATGATTGCGGTCAACCAAAGTGGCCGCAGGTTTATGGCGGCGACGGCTGCATGGTGTGTTTGGACTGCTTAAACACTAAATGAGCGGCAAACCTAAATTTGATTACAGCGTCGCGCATTTGGTCGCGACGCAGATCGTTGAAGCGCTCGAACCAGTCTGCGAGCGGATCGCGATCGCCGGCAGCTTGCGCCGTTGCGAGAAAACCGTCGGCGACATTGAGATCGTTTACGTCCCCAAGTATGCGACTGGCAAACCGCCGGGCGAGCTGGTCGAGAGCACGATCGATCTATCTCTGGCCAAGATTTGGGATCTGGTCAATGCCGGCGTCTTGGTCCGGCGCCAAAATACCAACGGGGCAGACACCTTCGGCCCGCGAAATAAGTTAATGCGCCACGTCCAAAGCACGATCCCGGTGGATCTGTTCGCTACCGATGAACGGTCATGGGCGAATTATCTCGTCTGCCGGACGGGTCCGGCGGCGTTTAACATTCGCGTGGCCACGCGGGCGCGCGCGCTCGGTTGGAAATGGCATCCGTATGACGCCGGATTTTCTCGCGCCCGTTGCGGCGGTGAATTGATCGAGTGGCAAGTCATTCGGTCGGAAGAGCAACTTTTTGAATTTCTCGGCTGGCCCTATCGCCAGCCGTGGGAACGCAAACTCGTAGAGACAAAAACGGGTGTCGAGGCTCAAAGCGGCAAAGCTGAGCCTGCGACACAGAAACCAATAGAGGCCGGAAGGGCGCGCGCGTGAAGTACTTCGCGGGCGGAGGAAACCTGCCAAACCCCTTTGTTAACATGACTTAACCGCAAGGGAGTTTAACCCAATTTGGGGCGGCGCGCAAACCGCCATCTTTGAACGAGCTGGAATTTCCTCAGGTTCGTTGACTGATGTGTCATGCCCCGGAGGCTTGGAGAAAGGCGATTTCGGATCGCCAACGCTCTTGCCGCGTCGCCCCTTCCCTCACACTCCCTTCCCCTTTAAAGACTTTAAATCCGGTTCCCTTCTCCCTTTCGGGAGCTTGAACCGGTGAACTTTAAAAGGGGTTCAATGTTCAACGGTGAAAGCGTTCTATGGAACAAATTCTTAAAAAAGCTCTTGAAGTCGCCGCTTTTACAACGGCCAGCATCACGCAAGACATTCGGCGAGCCCTCGAGGAAAAATCCATCACGCCCGTTGAAGCGCGCGCCATTGAAATTGCCGTCCGCGAGTTGATTGTCGCCCAGCTCCAAAACAATTGGCTAACGCCCGCTTCAAACGGATCTCCGAAACCCAAAACCGAACGGGAGATCATGCTTTTAGTTGCGTCCGTGATCGGCGTCGATTGCCCGGACGGCGCCGAGCGGAACGGCGCGATTTGGCGAACCTATATCCGCGGCAATCGGGATTTCCCGCCAAAACCTGAAAAGGTCGTCCGGGTTATGTATGCCGTCCGGAGCCACGTCGCCGAAGGTAAACCGATCAAAACGACGGTCGGGCGCTTTGCGCTCGACCTATACAAACGATTTGCCGGATGAAAAAAGGGCAGGCCTGCCCCGATGCCGGCAGCGAGGGCGCCGGCGTCCTGGCGCTGGCATAGCGCTTGCGAAAGCGGTCATTAAAAGCATTCCGGACGATAAGACAAAAAAACCCGTGAAAACGAAGAACGAAAAAAACACGAGCGCAGCGCAGCGAAGCGAGTCACGATTGCGCGTGTTAACGCGCTCTTATAGTGCACCACAAGCGCAGCCGGCAAGCCCTCGGGAAGCGCGGATCCCATCGTCGAGGTTGGCGGGGGCGCTTGCCCGCGCTGGCGACCAGCCGGCGGCGACGGCCAGAAAGTCTTTCGCATGACTCCGGACGCCTCGACATTGCCAGCGAGCGTCCCGAGCTTGACGCATTTGGATCTGTTCAGCGGGATCGGCGGGTTCGCCCTGGCGGCGAGCTGGGCAGGTTTCGAAACGGTCGCTTTCTGCGAGATTGACGCTTATGCACAAAAAATCCTCGCCAAAAATTTCGGGGCGCAAGTTGTGGCCCACGCCCAACGCGACGGAGAAGCGCGGCCGGGCCAAGCGCAGCGCGGCGAAACATCCTTACGGCGAAAGCTTGCGCGAAGCCGTCCAATCTTCGCCGATATCCGAGAGCTTGACGGCGAGCAGTTCCGGGGCGTCTCCCTCATTACAGGGGGATTTCCTTGCCAGCCTTTCAGCCTTGCCGGGAAGCAACGCGGCGCGGCGGATGATCGCCATCTCTGGCCGCAAATGCTCCGAGTTATCGCGCAAGCCCGGCCCGCTTGGGTTGTGGCTGAAAATGTGCCTGGCCTCATCGGCATGGAGTTCGGAAATTACCTTTTTGACGTGGCAAGCCTCGACGCTGCCATCGCGTACGGTTTGGCGGTTAATGGTTGTGCTGGGGCCGAAATTATCGGGGAAAGAATCCTTGGCCTTCATTCTGTTGAGGCGGATCTGTCGGCTATCGGATACGCCGTCCAAACAGTTATTGTTCCGGCTTGTGCCGTCGATGCCCGCCATCGGCGGGATCGAGTGTGGATTGTTGCCCACGCCGAGGGGCGAGGATGCGGAGAGCTGCGGGGGGCATCGAGGGGCGACGAACAGCCTAACGGCTGCGGTGAAGCTCTGGCCAACGACGCAAGCGCGGGATTACCGGAGCGGGCGGGCTCGGAAGGATTACGGGAACGCGCGGCCTCTAAACGAGGCGGTTTTGGAAAGTCCGGGCCCTGGGTTGTGGAACACGCCGAAAGCGGCGGACGTGGCCAGCCAGGGGAAGCGTCGAGGGGGCAAGCGCCGGGGCGAGGGGAAAACGGATCTGGCGAATCAAGTCAAGCTCTGGCCGACGCCGCGCAACAACTCCGGACCATCGAAGGACGCCCACCATTTGAGCATAGACGCAGCGGTCAAGCTCTGGCCGACGCCGGCGGCGCGGGATCACTTTCCGCCACACACAGCGGATTACATTGCGGAGAAGAGAGCCCAGGGCCACGGGGTCTCGAATCTGAACGATTCTGTCAATGGCCAGTTGAACCCGGCTTGGGTCGAGTGGCTTCAGGGGTTTCCCATCGGGTGGACAGACTTAAAGGACTCGGCAACGCCATCGTCCCACAAGTCGCGTTCGAAATCCTCGAAAAGATCGCCCGTATCGAACAAGATCGATTATGAAAGTAAATCTAATCCTTAAAACCGCCGGCGCCCGGAAGAAATCCACGCGGCGCGATCAAACCGAAAGCTACTTTTCGCCGCTTGGCGAAATAGAAATCCAATGCTCGACGGGCGAGCGCGAAGAGTTCGAAAGCGACGAAGCGCCGTTGCCCGGCGTTGACGTGTTGCCCGCCAAACCGTTTTGTGCGCTCGCGCTCTGGCTGTTCGAAAATGCCAGCCTTAAACCGTTCGCGATCGAAAGCCGATGATGATTCCGGACGCCTCGCCATTGGCGGCGAGTGCCGCGGCTATCGCCGGCAACGGCGAGGGTGGCCATGGTGGGCGCCCGCTCGCGGTTCCGGAAGGGCTCGCCGATTATCCGGGCGCCAAGGGCGGCGAGGGCGTTTACCACACGATCATTTCGCAAATGCCGCCCCACGAGGTTTACATTGAGCCGTTCGTCGGGTCCGGGGCGGTTTTGAGGTTCAAGCGCCCCGCTGCCTGCAGTATCGCCGTCGACGCCGATGCGATGGTGATCGGCTATTGGCAAAGGCATTCTTCCGGCAAGATGCCGGAAGCACGTTTCATTTGCGGCGACGGGATCGACTTCCTCGAAACCTATTCCTGGCGCGGCGGCGAGCTGGTCTATGCCGATCCGCCCTACTTAATGGCAACGCGCAGTTGTCAGCGCGATTATTACCGCAAGGAGTTCTCCGAGGCGGATCACGTCCGCTTGCTGGCTGTGCTCAAAGCCCTGCCTTGCCCGGTTCTCTTGTCCGGTTACTGGTCGCCGCTTTACGATGAAGCTTTGCAGGGTTGGCGGCTTTTAACGTTCCAGACAATGACGCATTCGAAGCCGGCGACTGAATGCCTTTGGATGAACTTTCCGGCGCCGCTCGCCTTGCATGACTATCAATATCTCGGGGCCGGCTATCGGGAGCGCGAACGGATTAAGCGCAAAAAGTTGCGCTGGCAAAAAATGCTTTCCAAAATGCCGCCCTTGGAACGGGCGGCCGTGATCGAAGCTGTCGAGGACATGAAGAAAAACTTTACGCCTCGGGTCCGGGTCGCGTCGTGCCAGGCGTGCGGGCGCCCAGGCAAATACATTCGAACGCGCTACTTTGAAACGGAAAAATCTGACGTGTGGTTGTGCCAGAATGAAACCTGCAAGGATTTCGGGCTTTACTTCCATACGGACTCGAAACTGTAACCTTATGGCTGATCAAAATCTTCCACCGAACGGCGGGCCGGCGCCGGAGCTGCCGCCGACGCCGCCAGGCTTAGCCCGTTACCAGGTGAGCTGCACCGATGCCGCCGGCAATACGGCCTTGCTTCATTTGGATTCGTTGAATCATCAAGGCGCGCTCGCGGCCGCGCTGGCGTGGCTGTGCAATAATCCCGTCGAGGTTCACAAGATCGTACTCGAGCGCCAGCAGTCCAAGATCATTACGTCAATGTCCGATTTGCCCAAGATAGTCCGGCGATGAACGAGCTGTTCGGGCTCGGCGTGGGAATGCGCCGCGCCGGCCTCTATTGGTTCGAATGTCGCGACGGCAACGACGCGGCGCGCTCAATTTACGATCGCCACTACTCGCGGAAGCATTACGCGGACGGGCGCGAGCCCAAGCTTTTCGTCGGGCCGGGCGAAAAAACGGTCCTAATTACGGAAGCCGGCGACGCGGTTTTTGTGTGGCGCAAGTTCAAAGATGCGAGCGGGCAAGCTGGGATCAATTGTTCCGTGTTCCGGAACGAGAGCGAAATCCTTTCAAGCGCGCTGATTCTCGACGCGGAGCAGATCGCCTGGCGTCGTTGGCCGGGCGAACGGCTTTACACCTACGTCAACCCGCGCACGATCCGCAGCTCCAATCCGGGGGCGTGTTACAAAGCCGCTGGCTGGCGCGCGTGCGGTGTCTCGAAATGGGCAAAACTCGCAATCCTCGAAAAGCTGGCGCCTACAATTGGGCAAACGCCGGCATCGGCTGTTTCACGATCTGCGCCAGGGCGGCGGGGTCCGTGATTCGCTCGGGGATCGGCGGGTGTCCAGGTCCGGAAGCAAGATCCGTTTCCCACTCCCATTGAATGGAAACAAAATCGCGGCCGGCATCGACAACGCAGCCGGCGAGAAAACCGTCGCCTTTCGGGCGCCCCATGTGCCGGACAATTTCGCCGGGCCAGTAAACGAGAAAGGGCGTCTCGGGAATTTCCATGATCGGCCGCTTGAGCCGAAAGAGCCGCATGATCCAAAGGGGTGTTTTCATCGGGCGTACATTACTTAATGACGGGCAAGGGGGCCAGCTCATCGAAACGGAAGAACCGCGCCGGGTTTCCCCAGCGCGGTTTTGAATTGTTCGAGGCGGCTTTTACCGTTTCTTTCTCTTCGAGCGTTCGGCCGGCGTTTCGCCGCTGGGCTCTTCCGCTGGCGCCTCGGGTTTGTCCTCGGGATCGCCCAAGGTGAAGCCGAGCGTTGACGCTTTGGGCTCGCTTACGGTGAGGGTGATCCGGTCTTCGATCGTTTCGACGCCTTCGCCCAGGTCGGCGTCAGCTTTGACGGCATACACAGTATCGCCGGCCGTGTCGCTAGTCACGAGCAAGGCGGAAAGCCCGTCATCAGCGGCGACCAGCGTTGAATCGCCGCTTTCGACTTCCCAAACGGGCGCGCCCTGCACTTTGGCGGGTTTGCCTTTGAGGTTTTTGGGGGTGAGCAAAACTCTGATTTGCTGCGTGTTCTCTAATTGAATAGTGAGAGGCATGTTGTTTCCTTTCGTTTTTGTTTGAACCAAACCGATCCGATAGTCGAACCAGCCTTTCGGTTTTTCGGGCCGAAAATCTTTTGCCAGGGCGCGCAGCTCTTCGAGGGTATCGTCGGCAATTTCCGCCAGGGCGCGCAGCTCGTGAAGGATCGTGACGTCGCGCAGCGCAACCGCGGCGACCTTGAGCTTTAGGGCGTGAATCTCCTTTTGCAGCGCGCCCCATGGTACGGCGGCGACCTTGAGCTTTAGGGCGTGAATCTCCTTTTGGAGCGCGCCCCATGGTACGGGGCGCGCGGGGCGCGGGCAGGGGTGAGGGCGGGGGCGAGTGCGCTTCATTCAATGCACTTTCTCTGCGATCACAGTCACGCTGCTGGCGCTCGCGGTCGCGGGAACGTTGATACTCGACGGCGAGAGGGTGAAGACGCATTCGGGGCGAATGGAACGGGCCGGCAAGATGCCGGCACGTTGCGCGCGGGGCGGCAACCGCTGAAACGCGGGCGGGCTCTCAGGCTCGGGTTGCGAAACGCTTTCGCGCACAAGCCACGTACAGCCGGCAAGGCAGCCGTAAGTAACATCGATCATAATATGGTGTCCGGCGCCACGTCCCCACCAGCCGGCCGGCGCCAGGGCGACTTTGCCGCAAATGTCGCCCGCGTGCATCGGGCAAACCAATCCGGGGATCACGCCGTCGACGAAAGCGATCGTGTTGTCGTCGGGCTCGGATTCAACAGGAGATAGCAGAGGGGGAATTTCTCTGCTCTCTCTGCGTGCTCCTGTTGGATTTGGAGCAGCGGCGAGCGCCGCCAGGACTAGGGCTAGGAGATAAGAGTTCATAAAGTTTGTTGTCGGCGATCCCAAAGGCGTTGGCGGACTGCGGGCGCCATTAACTTGATATACTGCGTTTGATGCGGGCCGCGCTGGCGCTGGGCGCGTTTCTTGGCCGCGCCGTTGTTGCAAGCGTAGGTCTTGCGCTGGCGCCTGGCGGCGAGGCGTTTTGCCACGTCGCGGCGGCGGTGTTGCATCTCGCACACGTAGGCGACCAAAATGCGGTTTTGACTTTCGACGTTGGCCAGCTTGTTACGCATCGAGCGCAGCTCGCATTCGATTTCTTTGATCTGTGTTTCGTCGAAGGTCATTTCATTTCGCAACGCGGGCGGCGCGGGCTTCCTTGATGGCAACGGGCTGATAGAGGTCAACCAGGGCGTGAAGTTGCTTTTGTGCTTTGGCGTACTCGACGAAAGCGCGCTTCCAGCGAAGCGTTTGCGCTGGGGTCGCTTCTATCTCGACGCCGGATATTTTGTCCGTGGTCAGATTGAAAACGGGGAAGCCGCCATCGTCGATCGATACGTAGATTTTCTTTTTCATTTTGGGGGGGGAACGGGGATGAACAGTATATTTGTGGGGATCAGCGGCAGGGCGGTCAACGGGATCGCTTGCGGTTGAAAGAAAACTTGCGCCGGTACCGCCCCGCTGCCGGCGGCGAGGGTTCCAGGTTGCGCGAGGCGCCCGAGCTGAATGGCGGCGGTGAGGATTGCGCCCAGGTCCAGCGGCGCGGCGTTCGTCGAGGGAACGAAGCGTTCAAAGACAAGCGGCCCGTAAGTGAGGCGAACCGTGGCCGGATCGTTCGCGAGCGCTTTAACCAGGTTGGTCAAATGCTTTTGCGTCGAGCAGGCCGGAAGGAGCAACAGACTCAACAGGAGGAAGCAGAGAGAGCAGAGAAAACCGATTCTCTTTCCCCTCTGCGGCCTCTGCTTGCTCATGTTGGATCTGGAATTTTTCATAAGTGTTTTTTTACTTTCTTGCGCGCTGTCGCGCTTTGCCGCCGAAGCCGGCGCGGAGCTGGGCAGGGGAAAGCTTGCGGACGTGTAAGGTCTTGCCGTTGCGGCGCGGGTTGGTTTCGAAGTCGAGCTGGTTTCTCGTGGCAAAGTCGCGGGTCGCCTTGGCTTTGGCTTCCTTCTCCCGTTGGCGCGCTTCGTGGTCGGTGCCCTTTTGGCCGGCCAGCTTGAAAGGTTCCTCGACGTTGGCGAAAATGTCGCCTTGCCGCTCGCCGCGGCGAAGCTGCGGGGCCGGATTGCGGCGTCGTGTGTTGATCTCGAATGACTGAAAACTTTTTGAACCTGAACCGCCCATAGCCACGAGGCGGATCGATCCGTTGGTAAATGTTTGAAGGAAACCCATCGATCCGCGATCGCCTTCAACCGCGTACTGGCCGGTCAGTTCCGGCATCATCCGCTTGACGTTTGGCCCTAGCGGATACTCCGCTTTAACCGTGTAGTTTCGACCTTTGAGATCAACTTTCGCCCCGACTTTTAACTTTTCGGTTAACGGATTGCGCTTGCGCCGTACCGGCGCCGCTCGCCGGGCGCGGCGGGCTGAGCTGCGTCGGCTGGGATTCTTTCGAAACTTAATGTATAGCGGAGACCAGGCCAGGCCGGCCAAAGCGGTTTCTGCGTAAGTGATCGCCTCGGGTTCCGTCCGGAAGCCGGCGATCGGGTGTCTTTTCTTGCCGTTGATGGTCGTCACGACATAGCAGCCTTTCGGGAAACCAAACAATGCGGCGTTGGTTGACGAGGGGTATGCGTAATTTACTTCCTTGACGTGCGTCGAGGGCGCCGACGTGCGATCCGCGAACATATCGCTTTGCGTTGCTGGGTTTTTCCGCCGTACCGGCGCCGCTCGCCGTGGGCGGCGTTTCACGGAAACGGCCTTTCGTCTCACTTTTCGCGCCGTTCGTTTCACCGTGTGGCCGGCGGGGCGTTGGGATTTCGGGAGCGACCGGACGCGGCAAAGCTTTTCGGCGTCGGCGGGGCAACGGATCTGCGGGTTGTTGAAACCGTAATCCCTCACGTACATAGCGGCGCGGAGATTCGAGAACGGGCCGATCGCCGCGGAGAAGTGTTTGCCGTGGGTGCCGGGGCTCGGCTTGCCGCGGGCCGAGAATACTTGCCGCCGATCGGTTTTGAGCGTGATCCCGACGTAGTACTTGAGTGCGTTTTTCATTTTGGGATTGTCGGCAAAGTCCCGCTGGCTGCTCGTCAACGGGTATGTCCACGGCTTATTCGCGATGATTTCGTCCACGTACTTCCGGGCGGTCGGGAAGGATAGATCGTAAAACGTGCGAGCCCATTTGATCGCAGCAATCCGCCCACTGGCGGCAACTACTCGCCTAATGTCCTTCGTCCCGCTTCGGCTCATTAGAAGATCGCGCGCCATAAATCAGCGGTGTAAAGCGGGGCCGTAAGTTCCCAGGCCGAGAAGGATGATTAGCACGAAGAGCAAGAACTTGCTGATTCGCTCGCGGTTGTTCGGGGGCGTGGGCGAGTTGACGCGCGACCAGCATTCAAAAAGGATCGCCCCGACACACACGAGCCAAAAAACAAGGTGGTAAGTCATAAGATCACTTTCTGCGGTTGCGTTGCCGGGCGTTCCGGGCAAGGCGTTTCAAGCGGTTGCGCCGCCGGTTGCCGTGGGCAAACCCGCGAAAGTAAGGATCGGGATCGTTCAAGCTTAGCGGGCGCGTGGCGAAAGTGTTCGAGGCGTCGGCCGTCAAAACGGCGGCGAGCAAGCCGGCTTTGGTTAAATAATTGGCGTGCATTTCGCGAACGGTTAAAACGGGTCAACGCCGGCGCTCGCAAGAGCGGCCGCGCGGACAAGACTGCCCTTGTCCGGACAAAGGACAGCATTTTCGTTCAAGACTTGGTTTCCAAAGCGCACGCCGCCGATAACGATCACGTCGCCGGTGTCCGGATCGATGCTTTCGACGGTGAACCGCTCGCCTTGAACGGTGAAACTTTCCCCGACGCTCAGCTCGTCAGCGCGGACGGGCGGCCGGCGGATGCCAGGATAGCAGTTTGTCGAGCGCCCAAAATCTGCGGCGCTGGCTGCGTCGCGGTCCAAAATTTGCAGCTCGCGCCGTTGCGTGCCGCGATCGCCGCGCCGGGCGCGCGCCGCGTCGGCGAGCGCAAGCCAGGCATCTTCGGCGGTGTTCACGCCGAGTACTTGCGCGATTTCATCCGGGCGCGTCGGTGACGGGGGGAGCAGCTTCAAAACGCCCGCGTTGACGGCTTCGGCGTAGCCGGCCCAAATGCCGAGCGTGTCGCGGCGGCCGCCCGCGTCGCGCGGTTTGCGTGGGACGCCGCCGACTTGTTCAAGAATGGTGTCGATCGCGTCGTGGCCGCGGTCGCTGGCGAATGAGCCGGCCAGCTTGCGAGCGGGCGAAATGTCAACGCGCGTCCGCTGCGAGGCGGGCAAGGCGCGCCCGCGGCAAGTTTTCCCCAGGTCGGGGCCGCACCGATACGCGGGGCGAGCGGCGCCGTGATCGCGAGTCCACAAAGCGGCGCGAACGTTGCGAAAGGGTCCGATCGTTGCCATGTAGCGAGCCCCGTGGGTGCGATACGTGGGACGGCGAACGCTGGCAAACACTTCGCGCCGATCGGTGGACAGGTTGATCCCGATGTAATAGCGAACGCGATTCACAGTTTTTGAGACTTGCACAAGCCTACTTTACCTAATGCACACAAGCGAGAACATAAGCAGAGCTGATTTTCTCGAAGCATGACGCCGTGACGCCCTATTTAACGGTTTCCCGGTGAATTGATTGTCGCCCAAAACCGGGCGATCACTTGCAACACATTTTCGAACGTGCGGAAATCGATCGGTTTCACTACGTACGCATTGACGCCCGCCCCGTAGCAAGCGTCAACGCCGCGCTGATGGTTGCTTGACGACAAAATCACAATCGGAATGCGGGAAAAGGCGCGGATTTGCTGCGCCAGCTCCAAACCCGTCATTTTGGGCATTTTAAGATCGATCATGACGGCGGCAAGCTCGCCGTGCCGCTCGTGAACGAACGCGAGCGCTTCGACGGCATCGCGGGAAAAAGCGGTTCGGTAAAGGTTCCTGGCTTCGTCGGGCGCCAGTACTACTGTCACAAGATCCATGTCCTTCGTGTCGTCCTCGACGAAAAGGAGCAACGGGATCTTAGGGTGCGGGTATTGCGGCGGGATCATCCGGATGGCTGCCGGGGGGAATGCCGGGGTGTCCGTATAAGAGCTTTAGCCGCTCCTGCTCAACGAACAGAAGAACGCGATCGTCAGCCAGCTTTTCGGCGGCACAGTGATCCAGGTATGCCTTTTCTGCGTGGCGCGCTTTGGCTTCGTGCTCCGGGTCTTTTGAAAGCTTGGCGGCAACTTGCCACGCTTCCATTGTCGCTTTTTTTTGCGAGCCCATTTTTGAATTGCCCTCGATCCGGATTACTTCGAGCTTCAAAAGGGTTTCAGCAGCGGCGACGGCCAGCTTTTCTTTCACTTCGCGCGCGGCCTTTTCGCGGGCGCGGTTCTGCTCGTCGAGCTTTTGCGTGATCGCGTGCTCGGCGTTTTCCGTGGCTTGCTTTTGCGCTTCGCGCGCCGTCTGGGCTCTCTTGTTAGCGACCGCCGTATATATGGTGAGTAACCCGAGAGCGATCGGCATGCCGACTGTCGAGATTTCCTGCGCTGTCATCATACGAAATCAAAAGCGCGTTGCCCGGCGCCGGCCGCCGAAGCTCAGGGCGTTGGTCGTTTGCGGCGTCGGGGCGTTCGTGTAAACGGCGGTCATGGTGATCGCGGCGGTGTTGGTGATCGTGATGCCGGGGGCGTTCGAGTAGGTCGCCCCGTTGTATTGCCATTTCTCGAACAGCTTGCCGGCAATCAAGCTCGCCGGGGCGGTCAAGGTCGTGATGATTCCAGAATTGTTGTCGCGCGTGAACGGGGTTTGCCCGTTGCTCGCGCCCGCGTTATCTGCGGGCGACGCAGTCACAGGCGTCCCGCTCGCCGGATTCGACGAAGCAACGGACAAAATGAAAGCCGTGGGCGGCGGCGGCGGCGCTGCGGTCGTCGTGTTGCGAAGCGCAAACTGACCATAGCGCGGAAAGGTCGTTGTCCCGAGGGCGACCGTATCGCCGTAGGGGATCGCCACGGAATGACTCGCCGCTTGCATGTCCACCAGGATCGTGTTTGTGGCGGTGATCGTGCCGGCGGCGACGTCGCCGAGCGGGTCCTGGCTTTGGGAAAGGGTGTAAGCCGCGCCGACGGGCCAGCCCAGGCCCGTCACGTCAACGGCGATGGTGGACGCGCCGGTCCAATTGTAGAGCAAGAGATTCGCCCGGTTCGTGTCAAAAGCGTTGGCAAGTAGGATTACGTAGTTTGTAGAGGCCGGGAGCGTAGCCGAGACAACGCTGTTTGGTTCGTAGCCGGTGAGCGTGCGCCACGGGCCGATCGCGCTCGGGGCGTGATACTCGACGCGAAAGGCTTGCTCGGCGACGTCCGCGAGAACGTAGCTATTCCGATCGAACGTCCACGGGACAAAGGTTGTGTTTGTGACGAGGCTGATCGAAGTCAAGCCGGCGCTCGTCTCGAAAAACAAGTTGTTCGTGATCACGGCGCTTTGCCACGACGATACGTGAAAGTAAGAATTTACCAGGTAGTTATCAGTGAACCGCAGATCCGCGTATGCGGTCGGATCGGCGTGGTAGTACATCTCGACGCAGCCGCCAAACGTCCAGTTGTTTGAAACGACGTTATCTTGAAGGCGGTTGGCGGCGCCGCCGCTAAGCGTTCCCAGGAGAATGACGCCGTGCGCGCTGTCGTCCGTGCCGATAAAAGCGTTCTGCGTGATGCGATAGTGTGAGATCTCCACGCCGATCGTACTCGAGCCGTACGCCTGAATGTTGTTTTTGTAAGGGAACGAAAACAGGCAGCGCGCGATCGTCTTGAGCAAGCCGCCCGCGCTGATTCGGCTTTGGGTGTAAATGTTGTGGCCGTGCGCGTTGGGCGTTCCCTGCCAGCCATTGGCCCAAAATTCGCAGCCATAGAAACCGCCGCCGACGTTGTGAGCCCAGGAAGATCCGCCCGTTGTTAAGTCGTGAATTTTGCAGTTCACGAGCATTGAGCCCGGCCCGTAAATGTAAACGCCGTCCGAGCGCTGCAAGCTGGTCGGGAAATCGCTGTTGTCGCCGGAAAACCTAACTTCCGTACTCGAGCTGTAAAATTCCATGTCCATGAAAATGTTGTAAGTCCCGACGCTCGGAATGTTGGGATCGCCGATAGCCAAGATCGGGCGCGCGCAACTTTGCCAGCCGTACTGCAGTTGACTTTGCCAGCCGTCCCACCGCGCAAGGTTGTTGTTCGTGTAGCTTCGAATGTAAATCGGGTTTGCCGCGGTGCCGATCAAGTAGGACTTGAACGTCCATCCGGCGTTGCTGTTCGTCACGTAGCCTTGCGGCGTATTCGTGCTGTAGATGCCGCCGAGCAGCCAAAGCGTATCGCCGGCAACGATCGAGTTTGTCTTAGTGAGCGCCGTCCGCAGATCCCAGGGGGAGGCGAACGATCCCGAGTTGGCCGGCGCGCCGTTCGTGGCCGCGTACCAGTTGGAGGCCGCGCGGGCCGATGGCAGATCCAACAGGAGGGCGCAGAGAAAGCAGAGAGCGAAAAGGGTTTTCATTGCGTGGCGATGATCCGGCCGAAAACGGATTCGAAATAAACGATCGGGTAGGGGTCGCTGGGGTCCGGAGGTTGCCCCGGTTTGTTTCCGCCCCGGTAATTTACTTGGTTCGTACCCGGCCAGGTGACGGGGTAACGGTTGGGGTTCAGCAAATAGACGGTCGCCCAATTCGTGTCATTGAACGGGTTGATCGTTAGGCCGGTCGCCGCGGTGATGGTTTTGACGAGGCGCCGGCCGGCCGCTGGATTTATGACGTTGCCGACGAGGGGCGTTAAAATGCCGCTTGGGGGGGTTGTCAGGATATAGGCCACGGGGTAAACGTTCGTCACAAGCTGATATGTGACGTTAACGTTTGTGACGATCGTTAGATTTACGACGGCCAGCGAGTTTGACGGGATCGTCACGGTGCCGGTGATGGGCAGGACAAGATCGCCGCTGGCCAGGATATTTCCGAGCGTCGCCGCGGCCCTCGCCTCTTCCGGCGATGGGCGAACAAGGCTTGCCGGCGAGGTGCCAGGGGGGCGGATCAATTCCGGGCGCTCTTCGAGCGGGGCGGGCGGCGTCGGTCCGGGCGGCAATGCCGGAATGAAAGCGGTCGGCGCGGATCCGCTCGCTGCGGCTGGCGAGGCTGCAGGCGCCTCGGGCGCCTCGGGGGTTTGCGCGCCGGCCAGCCGGGCGAACCAAAAAGCAAGTGCGAGAGTGAGGGAGAAAATTTTCATAAAGCTACGGAAAAGGAATTTCGGCGACTGTACAGCGCGCCCATTGTGTGGCGGTTGTGGCGTCTGAGGAAAAGACTAGCGAGTCCCCAGGGAACAGAACGTTCCCATTTAAAGCCAGGCGGTTCTTGTCCGTCACGGTCGCGCCCACATATTGCGCGTTCGAGAGAAGCGGCGTACTTCCCGACGGGACAACGTAAAAGAAAAGTGTGCGAGTGCCGCCCGAATCATTGATGTAAACCGGGTTGACGCCCACGGCGCTCAGGGGAAGAGGCATCGCGACTGCACATTTCCCCGCCGGGCAGGTGTAAAGGGTATTATTGCCCGCGCCTAGCGAGAGGATTCGCGGCGAGTAACAGTTTGAATTGGTCGAAATCAGAAAGCCGGAAATGACGACGTTGACGCCCGCCAGGGAGTTGCTCAGGGCGATCGTTTCGCCGGGCTCGAACAAAAACGGATCGTTCAACGTGTCAACGGTGACTTGCACCAGGGCAACGCTCACGTTGTGGTTTGCGCTGTAGCGGTAATAAACGCCGTTTGTTTTAAGCTGCAAAAATGTTGTCGTTGACGTCGTGTTGGTGCTCCCCACGGAGCAAAACGCCACCATTAGCCGTTGACTGGCCGGGACGGTGTAAAGGTCCGTCGAGCCCGCAGCCAGGTTGCCCGATCGAATGTTGGTCGGTTGAATGCCGCCGCTGCCACCGCTAAAACTGTACTGCCCGCCGAAGTAAACGCTTGCGGCCGGCGTTTGATTTGCGCTCCCGAGCAGAGTGTTGCCCAAGTAAAGGGCGGTGACGTTGGCATCGCCGATCGTCGCGGTGTTGTTACCGTGGCCGGCGGTCTGATAGCCGATCGCGATCTGGTTGGTCGCATTCTCCGAAAGGCCGGCGGCGTAGCCGATCGTAACTACGTTTTGATTGTTGGTGTTCTGAGCAGACAGCGAGCCCATGATCGTATTTTTGTTCCCCTTCAAGGCGCCGCCGGCATAGGCGCCCACGATCGTGTTGTCGGTGTTTGTAGCGTCTTGATTTTGGATCAAGGCGCCGATCAACGTGTTATTAGCGGAAGCAGCCTGTAAGCCGTAGCCGCTTTGGTTCCCCACTGTAGTATTATGATCGCCCGTAGTTGTTTGTTGGAGCGCCCCATCGCCGAGCGCGGTATTGTTCCCGCCGGAAGTCAAAGCGCCGCCCGCGCCCGATCCCATGCCGGTATTGCTGTTCGCGGTTGAATTTCGCAAAGCCGAATTGCCAACGGCGGTGTTTTGCGCGCCCGATACGTTGCTTAAAAGCGCTCCGTACCCCATTGCGGTATTGGCGCCGCCGGTCGTGTTCGAGAATAAAGCTTGATAGCCGGCGGCAGTATTTGGAGCGCCCGAGGTATTCGCCGCCAGGGCGAAAGCGCCAACGGCGGTCGCCGTGCCGGCTGTGGACGAAGTCAAAGCATGATAACCGATCGCCGTAGATGAATTACCCGTTGCAACCGTCCCGAGTGCGCCGACGCCAAGCGCCGTGTTGAGTTGGCCGGAAGTAACGCCGGCCAGCGCTTGATCGCCAAGCGCGGTGTTGGATTTTGAGGGGTCGTTGCGAACGAAAAAATTCGTCGAGTTAAACCCGAGCGTGTTGGTATCTCCCGCGATTACGTGCCAAGGGCTATCGCCAAAGGTTGTCGCCGCCGATTTATACGGCACGCGGCCGATTGTCGGATTAACCGTTGTGCCGCTGCCGCCGGTCGCGGTGCCGATTCCTTCCTTGTCGGATGCGTAGATCGATCCGGCATCTTTCCAAAAGGCGAAGCTGTTGTGAATGCCGGCGCCCCAGTCGTTGGTGATCTGCGAGCTGTTGCCGTGCGGATACCAATACGCAACGTTGGTAAATGTAACCGAAAAGCTGCCGGTGTTGGCCACGCGCAACCGCACGTTGTGGCCGTCACTCCAAGACGAGAGGGTAAAGCCGAGCGTCAGATCGTTGGTGAGCGTTAAGGAAAACTCATCGCTTAAACTCGGGTCAACGGTCAACGTCCCGCCCGCATTTCCCAAGGCAATAACGGGCGTCCGCGTGTTCGCGTTTAGAATTACGTTGGTCAAAGGGAGGAAACCAGCCGTTGCCGGCGCGCCTTGAACGGTCAAATTCGTACTGCCTTGCATGAAAAAAACGGTCGTATCGAAGTTCACGCCAAAACCGTTTGTATCGACAATGATCGAATAGCTTTGCCCGTTCGTGATGCCCAGGTAAGCGCGGCAAGCGGCGGCCGTCGCTTGGATCAATAAGCCGCGCGTGTAGGCGGTCGTCGAGATCACGGGTTGCGCGCTGGCGCAAAAGTTGAACAGGAGGGCGCAGAGGAAGCAGAGAGGGAAGATCCTGTTGAATCGGGTCGCTTTCATAAAATCATTGCGGCGTGACGGTGCCGGCATCGTCGGAGTTCAAAGCGGTGAGCGCCCACTTGGCGCGCAACGTGGTTTGAGTAAGGGAGCTGACGGCGTTGGCTTTCAAGTCGACGCTCGCGCCATTGGCAACGGCGGTGTATGTGCAAGTCAAAGTTCCCGAGCTTGAGGCGATCGCGGTGTCCGTTTGCGTGATCACGCCAACGGTAACAACGCCGGCCTTGTTCACCGCGCAGAACGCAACGCGCGAACTGAACGCCTCGAAATCCGTCCCGTTGTCGGCGTGAACCGTAACCCAAAATTGCGGGGCGATAAATTTGCTACTGCCGAAAGCGACGTTGGCGATCGTTGTCGCGCTGCTTTCGACCAGGTCTTTGAATTTCGCGCTGTAGTAGTAGCGGACGGATTCGGTTTGCGCGCTCGATCCTGTCGTGGTTGAAAGCGAGGTTGTTCCGATAAGCGCCCCACCGCGCCCGGTGCCCGTCGCGATCCCAGCGGCAATCGTGACGTCGCCGCCGACTTTGTCGGTTCCGACGCCGCCCGGCCCGTTCACCTTGACGGCCGCCGCGGTCGCCGAGTCCAGGCCGATCTTGAACGTGCCGGGAATGTTCACCGCGCCGCCGGTCAACGTAATCGCATCGGTGCCGCTGTTTTGAATCGTGACCGTCGAGCCGCGAATGACGATCGGTTTCCAGGCCGCGCCGTTGCGGTCGTAGCTGGTCAAGTAGCTGGTCGGGTTGTTCCATTCCAGCTCCATCGAGCCGACGCCGTCAGGGGCCGCAAGCGCGCCCGTGATTTGCAGGCCGGCGCTAAAATGCGCGACAAGCGAATCAGTTTGCTTTGCGCTCCAAGTATTCGTGCCGGCCAGCGGCGCTTTCAGGCCCAGGTCGCTGACAAGCCCGGTTACTTCGCTTTCCGCGATTGCGGCCGCAGAAACTAAATTCTTGCTGGCGTCCGTCTTGACGATTTGCGAGGCGGTCAAGCCGGGAATGTTCGCCACGCCAGCGCTCAAACTCATGGCGGTTGCGCCGCTGTTCTGAAAAGTAATGTCCCCGCCGCGAATGACGATCGGCTTCCAGATCGAGCCGGCGCGGTTGTAGGCCGTGAAGTAGGCAGTTGGGTTGTTGTACTCGAGTTCCAGCGAGCCGGCGCCGATCGGCGAAGCGATCGCCCCGAAAATTTGGATTCCGCCGCCGATGTCCGCGCGGTTTTGCATCGTCAAGTAACCGGCCGCCGGGGGCGTTTGCCCGCCGATGTTCAAGCCGCCAGCGAGCCCGATCCCGCCGGTCGCTGCGTCAAAGGCGAACGTATTGGGCGCCTCGCCCAAGGCAAAGCTTGGCGTGTAACCGCGTTGCCAAAGCGAGCCCTGTCGCCCGTTCGGGTAGGAAATGAAATTCATTTCGCGCAAGAACGCGCTCGCAATATGCGCGTGGCCGGCGTCGTTCGGGTGGATGCCATCCACCGAAATATCTGCGCTCGTGTCGTAAAGCGCGCTCGCGTCCACGTACGCCACGTTGAGCCCGTCCGCGGCCAGCCGTTTGCAAACGGAGAGGATTCGCCGGTTGATCGCGAAGACGGCCGCGTCTGAGCCTTGGTTGTAAGGGGCGCCCGAGGCGTAGCCCGTGGCATTGAGGCGAACGCAGTTGCCGAGATAAACGTTCGGCCCGGTTCGCAACGATGATCCGGAATTGCCGCCGCACCAGTCGATCTGCACTTCGGCGGATGAAACCAGCGTGATCACGACGGAGTGAACAATATCGGGCAGGTTGGCCACGCGGACGAGGATGGGCGCATAAACTCGCCCGTTGGCGGTCGTGTCGCCGGCCGCGCAAGAGTTGGTTCCACCGTAAACCGTTCCGTCAACCGCCACGGTGAAAGTGCCGCCGCCCGTCGTGAGCCGCGTTGCGGCGACGTAAACGACGGAGCCGCGCGCCGAGAACGTGATCGTGTCGCCGGCCGTCGAGCTTTTCTTGCCGGTTGTCAGGCCGTAGCGCGTCGTCGCCGTCCAGGTGCCAACGTTCGTTGTGGCGAGGCTTCCCACCGTCCGGCGGTTGGCCGGGATCGCCAGCCAGGCGATCGCCGCGCCTAAAGAATCTTCGAAAGTTTGAAGCTTCGTTGTGTCCGTCCCGCGCACTCGCATGTCATTGACGCCCGCCAGCAGCGAATAGTTTAGATCGTAAGTGCCGGGCATCGAGTAGATCGGATCGATTATTCCGGTGTCGGCGAGCTGCGATCCGCTAACGGCCGCATTGGTGAGCGTGTAAGCCTTGCCGACGGCAACCAGGTTGGCGTAGCGGTTGGCTGCGGTGGAAGCTCCGTTGCCCGCCGTGATGCTATCGCCGAAGGCGGTCAAGGTCGTGGCGCCGGCCTGGCTAAGATCGCCGAGCGAAAGGGAGCTGGGGATTCCGATATTGCTGCCATCGTCGCGGATCACTGAATCGCCGACGGCCGGATCGCCGCGCCAACGCACAAGCCGATCGGTTGTTCCTAGCCGCGTCTCGAAGTTGAGCCCGGCCCGCGCCACGAGGCCGTCCGTGCTCATCGCGGCGAGGATCGATAATTGCGCCGAAGCCGCTTGTTTGCCGGCGAGTTGGTTGGTTGTTGCGGTTCCCAGGTCCGAAACGGCCGTTCCCAAGGCCGTAACGTTGGTTTCCGAGGCGGCGCCCAGGTAAGCGCGCGCGGCGGCGGCGTCCGCTTTGATCAGCATGAGCCGCATAAACGCCGTTGTCGGGATCACGGGTTGCCCGTGGGCGGAAGAGGCGAAGAAAAAGAGGGCCAGAAAGGCCAGGGCCGGCGCGATCGCTAGGTTTACTGCGTCAAGTCTTCCAACATGCTTTTCGAGAAACAGAAGGGCGGCCGCCCTAGACATACATAATTATGATAGTCGCGTCGTTGGCCGCGCAGCAAAAATGCCAGTCCGCCAAGTCGAAGACGGCCCAGCCGTTCGGGATGTTCGGATATACGGCGGGGATCTGGTACTCGGTGCCGGGGGCTAAAACGCGCGTGGCGGCGTTGGCGTTCGGGCCATAGAGAACGTCCGAGAGGTTGGCCGGGTCCGCCAGGACTAGCGCTGTATGCGCCCAATAGCCTTGGGCGTCGGTAAAAGATTTGGTGTTACCTAACCCAGCTTGGCAGGTCGCCCGAAAGGATTGCCATTTGACTTCGATGCGAACAGTTTGCTCTTGAGCAACGCCGCCGAAGCCGTTGCGATCTACTGCCCTGATATTCGCGATCATTTTTCACGAGGCGATTAAGCGCGCAGCATGAAGCCGACAAGCTCGACAAGATGCGTTCCCGCGCCGCCCAGGTCCGTGAACTGTGCGGACAGTTGGAAGCCGCCCGGCAGAATGATCGGCAACTTGAATTTCCAGCCGCCGACTTGCGGACACATACATTGTTGCGGGATCGCCAGCGTCGAGAACCCAACGCCGTTGGTCTGCGAGAGTAAAACCGTGAAATTGTTTTCCTTGGCGTTGGTTTCCGCGTCGGCGCTCGACGTGCCTTCGACTGAATGCCACTCGAATTGCGTTGCTTGATCCAGCGTCAAGGTTTTGGAGCTGGCCGCGCTGGCGCCCAGCACGCCGCTTGAAATGCCGTACCGGAACGGGATGCGTTGAGCTATCAGAAGATCGTTTGCATTCATAAAGTTTAACCAAAAACGCGGAGCGAAGGCTTGCGCCCGTCAAGCTCCGCGCTAGTGCCAGCCCGGAGGCCGACAAAGTCGAGTGCGCCGTTTCGCCGGTGCGCTCAGCGGCGGCTTTTACTGCGACACGAGATAACCGTCAAAAATCACTTGCAGATTCACCGCCGGGCTTACGCCATCGACTAGGTTTGTGAAGACGGGGCCGGCGCCATCTGGCCAGTCGATCCGCAATTGGAATTGTTGATTCGGTTCGAGGATCTGCGGGGGTGTCTGATTCCAGCAATTTTCCTCGTCGTTGTCGTTCGTGATCCAGCACGCCGCTTTCGTCCATTCGGCCGCTGCTACAACAATGCTGGAAGTGTGCTGGTCGATGTCGATGCCGAAGCCGGCTGGCGCGCGGACAAAGGGCGCTTGAATTTGCAGCTCTTCCTTGAAGCTCTTCGAGAGCGTGAGCACGCCGCGGCGTTGCATTTCCAAAAGCTTATCCATCGTGTTTGTGATCGTCGTGAAAAGAACGTTCGTATCCGCGATGATGGTTGCGTGTTGGCGCCCGAGCGGGATTAGATATGCCAGGGTGCGGATTTGGTTGATCACGTAAAACGAGTTCCCGAGCGTGCCGCCCGTGTTCACGTTCGTTTGTTCGAGCGTCTTCGAAAGCGAGCTGTTTGCGTCAATGCCGCCCTGCGGCACTTGGAAAAACGAGGCTGTCGTCATGCCCGCGGGCAAATAGCGGATCTCGTCCCACATTTGCCGGCGCTGAACTTGGGTGATGTCTAACCGCGAACCATAGCGCGCTTGCATCAGCGCGAGTACTTCGGGAGCTGTCATAAGTTTTTGTTTTTGAGAGGTTGGCGGTTCGTTAAACTTGACGGAATTGCAGGCCCGAGAGCGTCACGCAGATCAACAGGGGGTTTGTCGTGTCATCGGTAACGCCCGTTCCGATCACAGGAATTAATCCGCTCGGGAAACTCAATTGAGCGGTGAACGTCTGCCCGGCGGGAATGAAGACATTCGGGTCCACCAGGTAATTGCTCTTTCGTTTGTTCGCGACGCGCGCGTATGGCGGCGGCCCCACGACGGTTGCCAGGACGTTCGGTACGCCCTCGGTGAGCACAAAGGAAGAGTTCCCCGAGGTTCGCACGACTGATTCGCCGCGCCCCGCGGCTGCGTAAAGCAACGGCTTGGGGATCTGCGCGATCTTTTTCAGCCCCGCGTCGACGTCGAGCACGCCCGCCCACACGAAACCGTTCACAAGGTCGCTGTACAACGTGTCCACGTTCAAACCGGCGAACGTATTCACGGCCCACGTTTTGACGAACAGCGAGACGTTGATCGATTTGACGAGGAAATGACTCGTCCCAAAGTTGCTTTGCGTCCCCAGGTTCGTCAGCATCAGGTTTTGTCCCGAGGTGCCGAACGTCGTGCCGAAAAAGTTTAGCTGGGAAACGCCCGCTTCCGGATAGGGTTGCAAGCTCCACCAGTCTTTAGGGCAGATCTGCCAATTCCTGAAACTGCCCGCGCCGTAGATGCCGCTGAGATAGTTGAACGCCGCTTGTGAGTTGGCGAAACTTTGAACGGAAGGAGTAGCCATATAAAAAGGTGAGCTTGTCAGCGTTTCGATTTACTTGCCCCAATTCGAGGACGGGAACGGCGACGCACTCGCCAGAACGCCAAGGCCGCTGCCCCGAGGGGCGCTGCCAAAGCTGCCGGCGCCCAAACCACGGATCGGCTGATAGCCGCCGATCGAGCTGCCGAAGCCGAGCGCGGCTCGCGTGTCCGCTGGCGCATACGTGTTGATCGCGATCTGCGCCGCGTTGGAGATTCCACCGATGATCAGGCCGTCGGAGAAGGAACGGCTGTACTTGCGCGCCAGGATGCCGAGCACGCCCGGAATAAGGACGGAGTAAGCGAGCAACGCCAGGTTGCGCGAGCCGGCGCTGGTCGTTGTGCCGGACAAGCCCGGCAAGGACGATCCGAACTTGTTCAAAATGATCTTAGTGATGCTGATCGAGCCCACGACGCCAACGCCCGTCATCACGTTATCTTTCGAGAAAAGCCCTTTGATACTTCCCAGGCTCAAGCGTCCACCACCACCACCGCGGCGACTGCGTCGGCGACGGCTGGCCGGGTTGCGTCGGAAGGAGCGGCGCGATCGTCGGCGACGTCGGCGAGGATTCGCCAGAAATGGATTGCGGCGCCTGCGGGCGCGGGAGCGCGTTCGCGTTCGGCGTCGGCGCGGATTTGCTTTGAAAGTATGGCGACGGGTTGAACGGCGGCGGCGACGTGATTTCATAGAACGCTTTCGGGGATTTAGCAGAGTTATAAAACGAGCGGTCATTTCAGCTTGGCTTAACCTTTAGGCTTGCATCATTAGCAAGTCAAATACAAACGCCTCGCAAAATGAGGAAGTCTAATGCACCAGCGGGGAGAATTTAACAGGAGGAAGCAGAGGAAGCAGAGGAAGCAGAGGCAGACAGAGACGGAAAAGAAATTGTTTTTCTCTGCTCTCTCTGCGTTCTCCTGTTGAAATTCGGAGATTGCGTTTTAGCGAGCGTAGCGGGCGATCCGCTTCCTGGCTTGAAACTCGACGGCTTTGCCGCCGCCCAGGTAAACGAACAAGGCGATCGCCCCGCCGATCCAAACCCACCATGGTACGGATCCAAAAATCGCGCTTAAACCGGTGCCGGTCCCGCTCAGAACCGCCCCGAGCACGTCGCCCGTAATGCGGCCGGCGTATTTCGGGATGCCTTCGAGGACGGCAAGATCGTTGCGATAGCCGGCAAGCGCGCCCTCGACGTAACCCGAGTTAATGTCCGCCGGGATGCCTTGGGTTGCGGCGATCTGCGTGGCTAGGTGCTCCACCGTCCTATTGTAGGTCGCTTCGTCAATGGTGCCCTTAGCGCGCGCCTCTTCGTTCATCGCGGCGAGCTGGGCGTCGAGCTGCGAGCCCTCGGATTGCAGGCCGGCGGCGCTGTAGCCCGTCCACCAGCTTTCTATCAAGTCGGGAATGCCGCCGGATTCGCCCTCGACGATGCCGGCAGCCCACGGCGACCATGAACCGGAAGCGCCGCCGGTGCTTTCAGTCGCCGACGGCGTTAGGGGAGGGGTTGCACTAAGGGGGATCGCGTTGTCGCCAACGGAAATTGTTTCCCACGGGTTGATCAGCCCGGACGCCGGCAACGGGTCGGGCGCCGGCGCGCTCAACAAGTTAAATTCGCCAGCCATGCTTTACCCTTTGCGGATCGAGTAGGGCAACGCCGCCGTGAACTGGCGCGCCACGGTTTCCGAGGCTTCGCGGTTCGCCTTCATTTCTCCCACCAGCTCCGCGGCTGCAATGAGCGCGTCAAGATTCTCTTCAAGCTCCGGATGCAATTGGCGCAACACGTCGCGAACGGCGTCCAAGCGTTCTTGCAAGGGCGGGAGAAGGGCGATCGCGGTTTTAACATCGGCCGCGTACCAGCCCTGAATATCATTGCGCGCTTGAATCGTCGTGATCGCTTTTGGGGGGAAGATAAACGGGTTTAACATAAAGGCAGGTTTAGCGGCCCATTCCGCCGCCGCGCTCTGGCTTAAATGCTTTCGCATCGGGGCGCCTAAAGGGTTGCGGGATCTCGGTGACGGCGGGGGGATGCGGCGCGAAAAATACTTGAGAAGTAATCGCGCTGCGGATCGTGAAATTTTCAGGATTGAAACCGCCCTGGCCCTCGGAAATTCTGCCCGTTGGTCTAGGCAATGCCCGCCTTGCCGCTTCCGTTGCGTCGCGTGCTGGCGACCATTCGGCCCAATTGCCCGGAAATGGATCTTGCCGTCCGCTTTCCCACGGATAGGGATCAGCCGGATCGCTGGGGGTTGGTTGCTGGGATGCCGGCACGAAGAATC
>Ga0207674_10000910_pt1 | contig 38534 bp, 26 predicted proteins | sample KBSCornC72_FD_184303 | JGI IMG/M metagenome (GOLD analysis project Ga0207674, IMG submission 184303) | Corn rhizosphere microbial communities from Kellogg Biological Station, Michigan, USA - KBS Corn C7-2 (SPAdes) (version 2) | ecosystem: Host-associated > Plants > Roots > Rhizosphere > Soil ... | reverse complement strand
TTCTCAAACGGCTGCCGTCCATCGCTGCTCATCGGCAGATTCGCAAAGAACATCCGCGCCCGGTCCCGCAGCTGCTGCGTTGCTGCCGGAAACTTCTCCGCCCCCGCCTTCCCCCGCAGCTGCGTTTCCGTATCCCGCGCCAGCTCCTCAAACCGCAGGTTCGAGACCGAGAGCCCGAAGTAGCTCGATGCCACCTCCTCCAACTCGTGCGCCTCATCGAACACCACCGCCGCAGCCTCCGGCAGAATCCCCGCATCCGGCGCCCCCGCCGCCTCCTGCTTCACCGCCAGATCCGCAAAGAACAAATGGTGATTCACGATGATGATGTCCGACTCCAGCGCCCGTCGCCTCATCTCCGTGATGAAACACCTTCGATAATCTGGACACGTCGAACCCAGGCAGGCCTCGCTCCTCGCATCCAGCTTGTGCCACAGAGCGCTCGTCTCCGGCAGCTCCGACAACTCAGCCCTGTCGCCGGTCTCCGTCACCTTCTCCCACTCAGCTATCTGTCGATATTGGTCAATCTCTTCCAGGCCGGACAAAATCGGCTGATCCCGCAACGTCACCAGCTTGTGCCTGCACAGGTAATTCGCCCGCCCCTTCATGTAGCAGACTCGCAGTTCCCCCAGCAGCGACTCCAGAAACGGCACATCCCGGAAGAAGAGTTGATCCTGCAGCGCCTTCGTACCGGTCGAGACGATTACTCTCTGCCCCGTTCGCAGCGCCGGCAGCAGATAAGCCAGCGTCTTCCCTGTTCCCGTCCCCGCCTCGACAATTAGGTGCCGCCGCTCATTGAGCGCCCGCTCCACTGCCTTCGCCATCTCCAGCTGCCCCGGCCGGTACTCATATGGCAAGGGCGATTTCGAGAGAATGCCACCTGGCGAAAAGAACTCGTGCAGCGTAGGAAGCGTTCGAGTTGATGTCTGAGGAGTGGCCATCTGCAGCGGGTACTTCCACCATCATAGGTCCAACTCCGATAGCGAATGAAATACGAAATTCTCACGGGTTCAAGTCGTTTCCAATCAGTCCCGAATTCGGGCTCGACGCCTCAACTCCCGTAGACTGAAGGAGCCACATAGTTTCAGTGACTCAGTTCGGAGTAAGCCTTTGCCCACCTACCGCAGATCCGTCATCCCCTACCGGCCCGGCGCCGAGATCCTCCCTCTCATCGCCATCGTCGGCCGTCCCAATGTGGGCAAATCCACCCTCTTCAATCGGCTCACCCGCAGCCGCCGCTCCATCGTCGGAAACGAACCCGGCATCACACGCGACCGCATCTACGGCGAATTCGAGTGGGATGGCCGCCGCTTCCGCCTCGTCGACACCGGCGGCATCGTCCCCGACGACCCCGAGCTCATTCCGACCGAGATCTACAACCAGGCCAAAGTCGCTCTGGACGAAGCTCAGGCCATCATCATGGTCGTCGACGCCCGCACCGAACTCGCCCGCCCCGACTACGACCTTGCCCGCCTCCTTACCCGTGGCACCAAGCCCGTCTTCCTCGCCGTCAACAAAGTCGAAGGCGAAGCCATGGCTCTCGAAGCCGAGAACTTCCGCCGCCTCGGCATTCGCGATCTCTATTCGATCAGCGCCGAACACGGCCTCGGCATCGGCGAGCTCCTCGACGCCGTCACCGCCACAATCACCGAACAATCTGAAACGCTTTCCACCACCACCGAACAGGACTCCGACGAGCCTGCCGTGGACGAACGCGAAGCGCATTCGCCCGGCACGCAGCCGCATCGCACCCACGGCGAATTCGAACAGCACGAAACCGCCGTCGCCATCATTGGCCGCCCCAACGTTGGCAAATCCACCCTCCTAAACGCCCTCACCGGCACCTCACGCGCCATCGTCTCTCCCATCGCCGGAACCACCCGTGACGCCGTCGATGAAACCGTCGAGTACGAAGGCAACACCCTCCGCTTCGTCGACACCGCTGGAATCCGGCGCAAAGGCAAGACCAACCTGATGGCCGAGAAGCTTTCTGTCGTCATGGCCCGCCGCCATCTCGAAGCCGCCGACGTCGCCCTCTTGATTATTGACGCCACCGAAGGCGTCACCGCCAGCGATGCCACCATCGGCGGCTACGCGCACGAGTCCGGCCGCAGTGTCATCCTCATCGTCAACAAGTGGGACGCCGTCACCTCCGCCCGCACTGACGGCAAGCCTCCCGCCGATCGCGACATTTTCGAAAAGCAGCTCCGCCGCGCGCTCAAATACCTCGACTACGCCCCCGTCCTCTTCCTCTCCGCCAAAGAAGGCAAAGGGATGAAAGGCGTTTTGAAGGAAGTCAGAAAGCTCGCCGCCGAGCGCCGCAAGCGCGTCACCACCGGCCAGATGAATCGCTTCCTCGATAAGATCGATTTTCAGCGCGCCCCGGTCCCCATGGCGAAACGTATTCGCATCTTCTACATGACGCAGGCTGCCGTCGCCCCGCCCACCTTCGTCCTCTTCACCGATCGCAACATCAAGCTCCACTTCGCCTTCGAGCGCTTCCTCGAAAACCAGATCCGCGCCACCTTCGGCTTCGAAGGCACCCCTATCTGGTTCAAAGTCAAAGCGCGCAATGCGGACAAAACCGAAGACTAGTCAACTTTTGATGTAAGCCCTGGGTGCCCCCGGTCCCTCGCCTTTGGGGACCGGGGAATAATACTCAGCATCCACCGCACCGGCAACCCGCTCAGCACGATTCCCGCCCCCAGCAGCGCCGCCGCTGGATTGTGCATCAGCAGCATCAGCCCCAGCACGCCGCTTCCCGCGATGAACACCACCGGCGCCATCGGATACCACCATCTGCGAACCGGAGCAACTGCCCGGAACAGCGTCGCCGCGGTCAATGCCAGAAACACCACCGACGGGAAAATAATGTAAGCCAGAATCTTGTCGAACGCCCCCAGCGTCACCACAATCAACGCAATCCCCGTCTGCAGCAGCACACCGTTCGAAGGAGTCCCGAACCGCGGATGCAGCTTCGCAAACGCCGCCAGCGCTCCGCCCTTCGTGTCGACAGCCTCGACCTGTGCCAGCGCGAATGTCACCCGAGGCACCGCCATCGTCAGCACCATCACTCCGCCCAGCACGCACAACACTACGCACAGCGCAAGCACTCTCCCACCCGCCGATCCAAAGAGTGCTTCTCCGAAGAGCGCCACGAATGCCGCATTGGACCCGATCTGCTGCATCGGCACCACCGCGACAAACGCCAGGCTCAACAGCAGGTAGATCGCCGTCACGATCAACACTCCACCCGAAAACGCAACTGCAAGGTTGCGCGACGGATTCTTCACCTCGCCCGCAATCTTCCCGGCCTCCCACCATCCTCCAAAACAGAAGAACGCGCTGATCGTCGCCCCCGCAATTCCATCCACCAGCGGATCTGATCCTGCCCTGCGCGTCACAATCGGTAGCAGATTTGCCGACGTTTCGTGCCCCGAAAGGAAGGCCCATCCCACCAGCGCCGCCAGCACCGGCACCTTAAGCCAGTTCAGCGTCGACATCACTCCACTGCTCAACCGCGTGCCAAAATAATTCAGTGCGCCCAGCACCAGCAGAATCGCCGCAGGCATCCACGCCGCCAGCCTCGCCGAAATCGGAACCAGTGCTTGGATGTAGGGCACCATCCCCACAGACAACGCTCCCGCTACTCCCGGGTACATCACCACGGCCGCCATCCAACCGTACAGAAACGCTATCTGAGGCCCGAAACCCCGCCGCAAGTAGACATATTCCCCGCCATCCTGCGGATTCCGCACCGCCAGCTCTGTAAAACACAGCGCACCCGCCAGCGTAACCAGCGCCATCCCGCACCACACTGCAACCAGCAGCGCCGGCGATCCCAGCGACTTCGCCATTCCCGCCGGTGTCAGGAAAATTCCGAGCGAGATCGCCTCGCCGGTCACCACCGCCGTCGCCGCCCACACCCCCATTTGTCGTTTCGTCGATGACGGAGAGCTTACCGCAGCGTCGGCAGCAGTCGGGCGTTCAGAAATAGAGGAAGATGCCTCCACGGTCTGCTCATCCTATCCGACCACACTCTCACCCGCGCATCGAACTTTGGATTGATAGCCGAAACTACATTCGATGTGGTGCCCCATCCAACCGGCGTCCTTTGCCGGTTGGGTGGGAACTAACAACGGCGAGCGCGGGTGCACCCGGCCACTCCCATTTGGGACCGGAGAAAACGCCATCCCTACCGCTTCGTCTCGGCCCCCACCGGCTGCGCATCCGCAGTCTCATCCAGGCGCATCACGTGAATCGTTGCCTGCGTCTCCGGAACACTCCCATCGTTCACCTGCGCCTCCGTCGGCTTACCCTGCACCAGTAGTCGCGGCGTCACGGTTCCTCGCGCCGGAACCAGCACCCGCTCTGTCGTCGTGTTCGTCCCCGATCGCACCGTCACCGGAACCTCAGCAGCCGCATACCCCGCATTCGAGATCGTCACCGATACCAACCAGTTCCCCGCCTGCACCGCGTTTGGAAACACCTTATCGACACTCAAATCCGGCAGCCCATGATCCGCGTCAATCCAGTCCGCAAAAAGCCACTTCAAATCGCGCCTCGGGTCCGCTGCCTTTAATGCATCTTCAAAAGCACGCGCCGAATCACTGCTTCCATTCACCGCAGCTGCATTGGAACTCCGCAGTGCTGCGCTCAGCGCATCGTCTCCAACCATCTCCCGCAGCATCCACAACACCCACGCTGCCTTTGTGCGGTAGTACACAGGTGACGTCGCCTTCGCCAGCGGCTGCCCCAGCGCCTCACCCGGACTTGGCGGCTCCGCCAACGCCAATGCACCCCGACCACCTTCAAGCGTAGCTAGCGCATGATCCCGGCGATGCTGGCGATCCTTCCACATCATCCCCATGAAGTTCGCCGCCCCCTCGTTCAACCAATACGGACTCGGCGCCATCCAGGCATGTGTCAACGCATGCGACAGCACAGACTCCAACTGATCCGGCTCGGCCTCGCGCACCGGGATCGCAAGCAGCGGCCCCGCTTCCCACGGCACATCTTCCGGGTCCGGCAAATCGATCACCGTCAGCTCAGTCCTCGCCTGCGAACCCAGCCAACGCTCCATCACTAGCGATACGCGCTTCACCGCTGTCAGCCAGCCCTCCACGGCCACCTCGTCCCCATGGCCCGCGTATACCGTCATATGCGTCCCCGCATGTGCCGCCTCAGTCGTCACAAATAAGCTGGGTGACTCAAAGCTCAATTTCGTTTCACCCGTGTCTCCAGTGGCAACACCCGAAACATCCGCACTCACTGCGCTGCTGTCTTCAACATCCAGCTTCAACGCATGCCCATTCACCGCCGCCAATGTCGGCCGCTGCCCATGAGGAAACTCAACCGTCAACCTCAACCGACAATCTGATCCTTCAGCACGCAGCTTTAAACGCCCAATCTCATCGAACAGCCTTGCTCCATCTCCAAGAATCACCGGCACGCTCGAAACCGGGTACCACACCACATTCCCAAATCCGCGCAATCCGGTGAACTCCGGACCGATCACATCCCAGTCTGAATGCGCCGCCGAATCTTGCGGCGTTCCAATCGAGATCAACCGTCGCGCTGTCGCTTCAATCTTCCCCGAATACAGCACATCCATTTCGGTTGAAGCGCCCGCTGCCAGCGGCTCTTCCAATTCCACCGCAGCCTCATGCAGCTGCCCCGTATGGTCCGAATCCGAATTCAACGTCGCCACTGATATAGGAACATCTCGCCCCCCATTTCGAACCCGCTCCCAGTTCAGCGACGATGAAATCTGCAGCGGAACTCGCTTCAGCGGTGCACTTCCCGCGTTCCGCACGGTCACCAATGCGCGCACCGCAATCTGCTGAGCCTGTGTATTCAAACGAACATCCAGATCCAGCCCCGTAACTGCGGTCGCCGATCGTTCCGCATCGCTCGCGACCGGTGCCTCAATCGCCCGCGCGTTCGACTTCGCTCCAGTTCCGGTGGTGCTCACCGTGTCGCCATTGCCATCCAGTGACCGCTGAAAAAGAACCTCCCCCGCTGGCTTCTCAGTCTGCGCAGGCGCAGTGCCAGACTGCGAAGCCGACTGCCCTCCGCTCGATGGTGTCTCGCCTGGTTTTGCATTTGCGGGATCCTGCGCTCTTATTGCAACAACAGCCATCAGCACGACCATCACACCGGCCGCCACCCTCCGGCCCGGAAACAACTTCATGAACCTAAACCTTTCTGCTTCTTCTTGGACGCACCAGCCGCCCCATCGCCACCCTGACCGCGCGTCTTCGCCCGCCTCTGCCGTGCCGCCTCATACAGCACGACCGCCCCTGCCGTCGAAACATTCAGCGAACTCACCCCGCCAGACATCGGAATCCGCAGCAGGTGATCGCACGTTCGCTTCACCAGGTCATGCAGCCCCGCGCCCTCCCGCCCGAGCACCAGTACGCAATTCCCAGTCAAATCGAACTGGTCATAATCCGTCTCGCCGCGCTCATCCAGCCCAATCACCCACATGTTCCGCTCTTTCAACTCCTCGAGCGCGCGCACCAGGTTCACTACCCGCGCGATCCTCAAGTGCTCCGACGCTCCCGCGCTGGCCTTTACCGCCACGGGACTCAACGGAGCCGACCTCCGCTCCGTCACAACCACACCATCCACCCCTGCGCCATCAGCCACGCGAAGCAGCGCTCCCAGGTTCTGCGGGTCCTCCACACCATCGAGGGCCAAAAGCAATCGCCCTTGGCCCCCATCTGGCGCTTCAAACAAATCCTCGATTGTCAGCAATTCCTTTGGACGCACCATCGCCACCACGCCCTGGTGCGCAGCAGTCCCCGCTAGCTGCGTCAGATGTTCGCGTGCTTCCTGCCGCACTCGCACGCCTGCCTGTTTGCAATGAGCCACCAGGGTCGCAAGCCGGTCGTCATGCCGTTCCGCTGCAACCAGCACATGATCGAAGCGCCGCCGCCCCGCCTTCAGCGCCTCCGCCACCGGATGCACGCCATACAAAACGTCCATCCCTCTAGTGTAGTTGTCAAAAACTGGAGAGCTTCGTTAGCGCAGCGACTTCTTGTGCCACGTAGGCGGGTGCCCCATTCTAAACCGCGTCTTCTGCGGTTTAGGGTGGGATACGAGAGAGTCTGACTTGCATTCTGTTCCCATCTAATCAGCCTCTGGTCACCGACGTCTTCTGGCCACCTCGAGACAATTCTCAATCGCTTTCGCCGCTCGCTTCTCTCTTCCATCCACTGTTTGCGCATAGAAGATCCCCAGCAGATGATTCCTCCGTTGCGTCGCAGTCATCAGTTCCCACCCTCTTTGCGCCTCCGGCTGCCGCTGAAATGCCACCCGCAAAATCGGCGGTGGCTCATTCTCGCCCTCCATAGCCATCATCAGAGCCTCAGCCATGGCCTCCGCGCGCTTCTGCCGCGTCTCCCTGCTTTTGCCCTCAGCGATCAGGTTCGTGAACCCTTTCCGCATTGAGGGACTCATCTCATTGAAAAACTCCCTCAGCCCCCGATCCCCCTTTAGAATTCTCGCGAACTCCACAGGCATATTGATCACCAGTTCGCCCAGATCCGGTGCCAGCCTGATCTGCACTGTCTCGCCCGCGCGCGCCCCAGCCCCCGCCTGCATCCTCTTGTTCACAATGAGGGTGAAACCCTTCCCCTTACCCGCGGGAATCAACGCCGTCTTGAACGCAAATCCATTGATCTCTCCGAACACGCGCCGGCTCTTCCACGTCGGCCAGGCCTTCCGCAGGTCAACCGGCACGCGCGCAATCACCCAATGCAGCGAGGTGCCTGTCGCTTCCAGCTTCGCGCGAAATGTCTTTGTCAGTTTCGGATCGAGTTCAGCGCCCACCGCTCAAAGCTTAACCCCAACGGCTGCCCCCACATCGATTTGGAATGTGCGCCTTCGCCTTTTGCCGCTAGCTACTGGCTGCTAAGAGTCCGCCACTGGATAATTCCGGTCCAGCGGAAAGATCACCTCAGCCTGGCTCGCCACCGGCTTGCCACCAATCTTCGCTGGCTGAAACTTCCACGTCTTCACGATCCCCAACACGATTCCATCAAGCTGATTCCCCAACCCCTTCACCAGCGTCTCTTTCACCACCAGCCCCGTCTCATCAAGGTCGACATCGATTACGATCTTCTCCGCCGTCTGCGGCAGCAGCGCGCGATCGTGGATCGGCGGATGCGGCGCATAAACAGGAAACGCTGGCGTCATATCAATCATGTCCGCGCCGTTTCCTCTCATCGCCCTCCCCGATCCGTCGCCATGATGCGGATCCTTGGTCGAACCCCCACCCGACTTCAGCTGCTCCGGCACCGGCATGGGAATGATCGTCTTCTTCGAAGAGTCCGCATGCGCATCGGGGTCTTTCACATGAGCTGACATCTGCTCTGTCGGCAGCACAATGCGAATCCGATGCGACCCGCCCGCATACGCCAGATCCGCCACTCTCTGCGGTTGCACGCTCTTCACAATTACCACCGGCGCGCGCACTCCAAACAGCACCACACACACAAAGAATGCTCCGTGCATCGCGACAGAAACAATCAGCCCGCGAAGTTTGCCGCTCACGCGATCGGTTTGGTTCTCCATGACGACCTCCAGTGGGAAGCCCGGTCCATCGATTCTCGCACGAAAACCAGTTCACCCGTTGCTCTAACCGCCCGTCACTACTCATCACATTTCGCGTTGATGCCGAGCCTCTTTCGCACAGGTCGACAGTTCCATCGCCACGCAGCGCCTCATCGGATGGCTCTCCGCATTCTTTGCATCTCTCGCCGTCTTTCTCGCCGCCATCGGAACCTACGGCCTCATCTCCTACTCCGTCGCACGCCGCACCCGCGAGATCGGTGTCCGAATGGCCCTTGGCGCGCAAACACCGTCTCCCTCGGAGTTTCTCGAGCGCTCACCAGCTTCCTCAAAACCGAACTCTTTCACGTCAGCGCCACCGACCCAATCGCTTTCCTTACCGCATCAGTCGTTGTCAGCGCCATGACCATTGCCGCAGCCTGGCTTCCCGCCCGCCGTGCAACCGAGGTGGACCCCTCATCGCCCTCCGTTGTGAGTAGCCGGCGGTCCTCATTCCAAAGGCGAGGATCGCGGACTTCACTGTACGCCAGCGAACACCGTGTTCGCACGCGAACACGAATTTCCCGAGAGCCGCTTTTGAATCCCGCTGAAAGCAAGCTGATTAGAGAGCCAGCGAGTTGGACCGGAACATGCATCATCTTGCGAGAACTGCAGGAGGCCCCTCCGTGTCCAAATTCGCTCAGGATCTGAAATTCGCTCTCAGACATCTGCTGAAAAGCCCAGGATTTACTTCTGTCGCCGTCTTGATCATGGCTCTTGGCATCGGGGCCAACACGGCAATCTTCAGCGTGGTGCATGCAGTTCTCTTGGAGCCCCTGCCATTTCAGGATCCAGACCGCCTCGTGCAGATCTGGCATGTTCCTCCACAAACCAGCTTTCCGGGGATGACTCAGTTCGCTGTCTCTGCAGCCAACTTTCTCGATTGGCAAAAGCAAAACGACGTCTTCAGCGGCATGGCCCTGTACAGCCACGGCGGATTTGAGCTCACCGGGCACGGCAAGCCAGAGACGATCCATGCAGGCCGCGTGACCTCTGGTTTCTTCTCTGTGCTCGGAGTGCAGCCGATCTATGGGCGCGTATTTCTGCCCGAGGAAGATCAGCCGGGCCGGAACAAGGAACTGATCCTCAGCTACAAGACCTGGCAGACGCGCTACGCCGCCGACCCCAACGTGGTTGGCAGAACTTTGACTCTCGATGGCTCTCCATATGTGATCGTCGGCGTGATGGGCCCGAAGATGACAAAGCCTGATTTTGCCGAGATGTGGACCCCGCTCGGCCTTACGCCGGAAGAAGCCGCGGTTCGAGGCGAGCATCACTTCCTGGCGATTGCCCGGTTGAAGCCGGGAGTGACCCTCGGGCAGGCTCAGGCGGAGATGAACACAATCTCGCATCGCCTCGAGCAGTCGTTCCCAGCCGATGACAAAGGCTGGGGCGCATCGGTGATCTCAATGCGCGAGGACCTGGTTGGCGATGTCCGCCCCGCGCTGCTGATGATGCTTGGAGCAGTAGGATTTGTCCTTCTCATTGCCTGTGCCAACGTTGCGAACCTCATCTTCGCCCGTGTCTTCGGCCGCCGAAAAGAGGTCGCCATTCGCTCCGCACTGGGCGCCAGCCGCAACCGGATTGTGCAGCCGCTACTTACTGAATCGATCATCATGGCCGTCTGCGGCGGAGCCCTGGGGCTTATCTTCGCCCACTTCGGAATCCAGCTGCTAGTGAAGTTCTTCGCAGACAAGCTGCCCCGCATGGGCGATATTGGCCTCAGCCAATCGGTCTTGTGGTTCACTCTTGGCCTCTCCGTCCTCACCGGGCTTCTCGCTGGACTGCTACCCGCGCTAAGCATGATCAAGGGCGATGTAAATGAGGCCCTAAAGCAGGGACTTGGGCGTATGGACGCGGACAGCGGAAGCAGCATCACGCGCTCCGCCTTAGTTTCAGTAGAGGTGGCCCTCTCGATCGTGTTGCTGATTGGAGCAGGCCTGATGCTGCGAAGCCTTTGGAGTCTGCAGAACACAAATCCTGGTTTCGACGCGCACAAGGTGCTCACGATGGCGCTGGAGATTCCCAAGAATCAATTCACCAAGCCTGCGGAAGAACATGAATTCCTCACCCAGGTGCTTCAGCGTATCCGTGCATTGCCAGGAGTCGAATCGGCAGGCGGTGTGGACGACCTGCCGCTTGCCGGCGGTTCCAACCAGCCCGTCGCTGTCGAGGGACGCCCGGTTGTGCCCATGTCCGAGCAGCCTGAAGTCTCTGTTCGCGAAGTCACCCCTGGCTACTTCGAGGCGATGAGAATCCCTCTGCTCGAGGGTCGCCGCATCCAAGACGGGGACACCCCGGCTTCAAACGCCGTCGTCGTCATCAGCAAATCGATGGCCCAGCAGTTCTGGCCCAACGAAAGCGCGATCGGACACCACCTGAAGCTGACGTTCTTCCCCGACAGAGAGCGGACCGTCGTCGGCGTAGTCGGCGATGTGAAACAACAAGGACTCGACACCACCTCTGGAATCGCCACACTCTATTGGCCGCGTGCACAGGTAGGCGACTCCGCCCAGGGCCCATGGCGCGCATTCGGAAGTTCGCTTGTAATCCGAACTTCCACTCCGCCGCAGAACCTGACCCCGACCATCACCAGGACGATCGCCGAAGTGAACGCCAACATCCCCGTTGATAATGTCATGACACTCGAAGACTTCATCGGCACCACGCTCACCCAGCGCAGCTTCAACATGCAGTTGTTGGCCATCTTAGGAGCACTGGCGCTCATACTCTGCACCATCGGCATCTACAGCGTGCTCGCCTATTCCGTAAAGCGGCGTATGCGCGAGATCGGATTGCGCCTCGCGTTCGGCGCTGGATTCAAAGATGTGGTGAGCCTGGTGATCTTGCAGGGGATGAAACCCACCCTCGTAGGCGTCGGAATCGGGCTCGTTGCCGCATTTGCCCTGGGACGGGTGGCTGCCAGCCTCATTTATGGAGTGAGTGTGCGGGATCTCGCAACCTTCACGGCGGCCACAGTTGTGATCGTTTCCGTTTCATTTGCCGCGAGCCTCGTGCCGGCGCTCCGGGCGACCAGAGTCGACCCGCTGACCGTGTTGCACGAAGACTAGGGCCCGAAATCGCCGATTCGCTCATTCTTCGCCTTTGGTGATTGACCTCACATCGAGAGACCCGTATAGTAGAGGCAATGGCTTTGTGCTGTTCCATGCCGGTCGCTTGTTGCGCATGTTGTTGTGCGCCGCGCCGGACTATGGGATAAGCCGCCAATAGACTTACCGGAATCTCCCATACCCCGCGCAGCAGTTTCCTCTGCCGCCGCGGGTTTTTTTATTGCCCTAAATACTTGGAGAAAAATGACAGCAGCCGCAGTCACAGAACAAAACTTAACCAGCAACGGACACATCCCTTTGGTCCGCGAGCCTGAACTCTCTAGCGACCGGCTCAATCACATTCAGCTTCTCGAAGCGGAAAGCATTCACATATTCCGCGAAGTCGCCTCCGAGTTTCAAAACCCGGTGATGCTCTACTCCATCGGTAAAGACTCGTCCGTTATGCTCCGCCTCGCACAGAAGGCCTTCCACCCCGGTCCCATTCCCTTCCCTCTCCTGCACGTCGATACCGGATACAAGTTTCGCGAGATGCTCGAGTTCCGTGACCGCTACACCGCCGAACTGGGTTTGAAGTTGATCGTGTGGCGCAACGAAGAAGCTCTGGCAAACGGCGCGAATCCGATTCAGCTCGGAACCCAGCGCTGCTGCGGACTGCTGAAAACGCAAGCCCTCCTGGATGGATTGCGCGCTCATGGATTTGACGCCGCATTCGGCGGAGCGCGTCGCGATGAAGAGAAGTCTCGCGCCAAGGAGCGCATCTTCTCCTTCCGCGACGGTGCCGGCCAGTGGGATCCCAAGAACCAGCGTCCCGAACTGTGGTCGCTCTTCAACGGCAAGATCGGCCCCGGCGAAAGCATCCGCGTTTTCCCGCTATCAAACTGGACTGAACTGGACATCTGGCACTACATCCACCTCGAAAAAATCCCCATCGTGCCGCTGTACTTCGCCAAACCGCGAAAAATGCTGGTGCGTGCCGATTCCCTCATTCCTCTCGAGCAGCCCTTCATCAAGGGCCTGCCCGGAGAAGAGCAGTTGGTGAAGTGCCGCTTGCGCTCGCTCGGCTGCAGTCCCTGCACGGGAGCGATCCGTTCAGACGCAGACACCGTGCCGAAGATCATCGAGGAGTTGATGGCCGTGCGGAACTCCGAGCGCGCCAACCGCATCATCGACCACGACCAGGACGGCTCGATGGAACTAAAGAAGCGTGAGGGCTACTTCTGATGATTTCCGCTGAGCAGAACGTGATCGAAGTAGCCGAAAGCACGAAAGACACAGTGCTGCCCATCGAGCAGCGTCTTGAAGCAGAACTCCGAAAGGACCTGCTGCGCTTTTCGACCGCCGGCAGCGTCGACGACGGTAAATCGACTTTGATCGGCCGCCTGCTCTATGACTCCCACAACGTCTATGACGACCACATCAAGTCGGTAACGCGCAACGCGGCCATCGATTTCGCCCAGCTCACCGACGGGCTCCGTGCCGAGCGTGAGCAAGGCATCACCATCGACGTTGCCTACCGCTACTTCTCGACTCCGAAACGCAAATTCATCATCGCCGATACGCCAGGCCACGAGCAGTACACGCGCAACATGGCAACCGGCGCATCGACCGCCGATGTGGCCATCGTCCTCGTCGACGCGCGCAAAGGCATCCTCAACCAGACCCGCCGCCATGCATGCATCGCTTCCCTGCTCGGAATCCCCATTGTGATCGCGGCGATCAACAAGATGGATCTGGTCGATCTCTCGCCGGAGGTCTTCAGGCAGCACAGCGACAGCCTCCAAGCCCTCGCAAAGCAGTTGGAGATCCCCCGCCTAATCCCGGTTCCGGTAAGCGCACTCGATGGCGACAACGTGGTTCATCGCAGCACACGCATGCCATTCTACGATGGACCAAGCATTCTCGAGCTTCTAGAGACGCTCCCCCTTGCCATCGAGCGCACACAGGCAACCTTTCGGTTGCCGGTACAGCGCGTCGTCCGTCCGCACCAGGATTTCCGCGGCTTCGCCGGTCAGATTACCGCAGGCGGAGTACATCCGGGCGACGAAGTCATCGCCCTTCCGAGTGGCCGACGGACCCGCGTCAAGTCCATCACAACCTGGGAAGGCGAACTGGCTCGCGCTCACGCACCTCAATCCGTGGTCGTATCCCTCGAAGACGAAATCGATCTCAGCCGCGGCGACATGATCGCTGCTGTCGATGCTTCCCCCCACAAGACCACACGGATCGAAGCCACCGTGGTCTGGATGCACGGCAAACCCCTGCGCGTCGGCGCCACGTACCTGCTGAAGCACGCGAGCCAGACGGTGAAGGCGACAGTCGTCGAGTTGAAATCGCGGATCGATGTAGAGCACCTCGCCGAAAACTCCGCGGCACAACTCGCTCTCAACGACATCGGCCACGTGGTCATTGAGACCAGCCGGCCGCTGCTCGCGGACCTGTACCGCGAGAGCCGCGCCACCGGCAGCTTCATCCTGATCGAGCAGTCCGACAACGGTACGGCAGGCGCCGGAATGATCCGGCGAATCCACGAAGGAACCGACGTCCATCGACGTGCAGCCAGCGGGTTGCTGAAGGTAGGCGACAGGCCATTCCTGGCTGGCCAACTGGAGCAGGCGCTTTTGGCCGCTGGTGCCGTCGTACTCAGGACCCGCTACACAGGAGCGGCGCAGTTGCTGAATCTGGCGCGTCTCGGAGCCTTTGTCATCAGTGAATCCGACGAGCTGTCGCCCGTTGCATATGTAAGGCCGGACTCGCTGACTGGCAAGCCATATGAGATTAGCGCGGATTTCGAGTTCGCACGCCCCGAAGAGTTCCTCGCGGAAATAGAACGAATTGCTTCAACACCCACAGGAGAGGATGACAATGACAACGGTCTCGGCATCTGACGAACTTACCCAGGCGGCCTTTAGTTTTCTTCAGGAGCAGTTGGAAGGCGCGCAGCGTTCGTGCGTTACCAGCAGCTTCCAGGCAGAGGACGTGGTTGTGCTGCATATGGCACGACAGATCAAGCCGCGAATTCCGGTGCTGTTCCTCGAGACGGGTTATCACTTCCCGGAGACCCTCGCCTACCGTGACCGCATCGCCGAGGAGTGGGACCTGAACCTCATCAATGTAGAGCCGGAGATCACCGTCGCTGAGCAGGAATCGAAATTCGGAATCCTCAATCAGACCGCTCCCGACCGCTGCTGCGGAATCCGTAAAGTCGAACCGCTGTTCCGCGCACTTGGCTCCTACACGACCTGGGTAACAGGCCTGCGCCGCGAACAATCCAAAACGCGCGCCAATCTGCAGACTCGCGAGTTCTTCACCCTGCCCACAGGACACATCCTTGCGAAGCTGAGCCCGCTGGCCGATTGGACCACTCGTGACGTGTGGCGCTACGCGGAGCAGAACGACATTCCTTTACTTCCGCTCTACGAAAAGGGCTATACCTCCATCGGTTGCGCTCCATGCACCAGCTTGCCCTTTGATCCGGGCGATGCGCGTTCCGGCCGCTGGTCGGGCCGTAAGGTTGAGTGCGGCATTCACCTGCAGGCGAAGTAAGCGGAGAAGTCGATGGAACTCATCCTTGGATTTGCAATCGCAGTACTGATCGCGATCACCGGCGTCGGTGCCGGGTCGCTGATCGCGCCGTTGCTGATCCTCTTTCTGCATGTACCCGTGGCCGAGGCAGTGGGCACCGCGCTCATCTATTCGGCCGCGGTAAAGTTCGTGGTCGTTCCGGTGCAGATCTGGAAGCGCCAGGTCGAGTGGAAGACACTCGGCCTGATCCTCGCCACCGGCCTTCCGGGCGTGGCGATCGGTTCCCTCATCTTCCAGCGCGTCGCCCACAACGAGAAGAACAACTTCTGGCTCTACATGTCGCTCGGCCTCATGATTGTTATCTCCTCAGCGTGGCACATCTACCGGCACTTCAAACCCGCCGGAGAACTGGCCCGTCGCACCAACTCCCCTGCATGGCTCGCCGCAGTCATGTTGCCCATCGGTGCCGAGGTCGGCTTCTCGTCTTCCGGAGCCGGAGCACTAGGATCGCTCGCTCTCCTTGGCCTGACGCCGCTAGACGTCCGCCGAGTCGTCGGAACCGACCTCGCCTTCGGTCTGTGCCTCTCAATTGTCGGCGGGACCCTTCATCTTCACAGTGCGGGCCTGAATGCAAATCTGTTGGTCAACCTGATTGTCGGCGGAGTCCTGGGTGGACTTGTCGGGGCGGGACTGGCGTCGAGAATCCCAGTTCGTGCCATGAAGCTGGCGCTCTCATTGTGGCTGCTCGCCATGGGTGTGCAGCTTTGCTGGCATGCGCTGGCATAGTTTCATCCTGGCAACCCGGCTATTCTCCATACGCATGCGGCGGGAAAGAGACTGCGCCGGGGCGATATACTTTTCAGTGGCGCTCCTGATGCCTTATTTCCTTCTGCAAGCGAGACTTGACCTTGGCGCGTGAACTGCAAACAGCACGCCTTCTGAAGAAGGTGTGCATCTCCGAATCGGCCCAGTGCTATCACTTCGAATTTGTTCTTGAAGACCTGGAGAGCTTTCCATTCATCTCTGGCCAGTTCATCTCTGCTGTCGCGCCTGATGTGAACGGCAAACAGCAGACCCGCGCCTACTCGATTGCTTCAGCCGCAAACGGCAATCGGTTTGAATTGTGCGTCAATCGCGTTCCCGAGGGATTCTTCTCCAATCATCTGGCCGACCTCACAGACCTGCCGCCGGGCGGATCCATCAAGGTGCATGGCCCGCACGGCCACTTCGTACTCAAACAACCCATCACCGATTCGATTCTCATTTCCACCGGAACCGGCATAGCGCCGATGCGCGGTTATGCTCAGTGGCTCTTTCCGGAAACAGGACCCGACGCAGGTTTGGATCGCAGTGAAGGCAAGGACATCTGGATGGTGTACGGCACGCGCTACGAGAGCGAACTCTACTATCGCGAGGAGTTCGAAGCCCTGGCAGCCCGCAAGCCAAACTTTCATTACCTCCCAACCTTAAGCCGCGCCGACGATAGCTGGAAAGGCCTGCGTGGTTATGTGCAGGAACACGTCGCCCGCATTGTTGAGGAACGCGCCGCAAAGCTCGGTCTTACTCTTCCCGTGCCGCCCCCTGACCCGAATATCCTGCCTTCCGAGCTGAAGTTTCATATCTACGCATATATCTGCGGACTGAATAACATGGTCGCAGGCGTTCGCGAAAAGCTGTCGAGCTACGGCTGGCACCGAAAGCAAATCATCTTCGAGCGTTACGACTAAATCACAGATTGAACAGTTCGCGAAGCCGCTTGGTCTGCGCGCGGCTGACCGGAATCTCTGTCTGCTTCTTGTCATTCATTCGCAGTTGGTAGGTCGACTTGAACCACGGCACAACTTCACGGATCTGATTGATGTTGACCACAAAGCTGCGGTGGGCTCGCCAGAAAATTGCCGGATCCAGTTGATCCAGCAGTTCTTCAATGGTCCGGCACTTCGATTGCCCCTCAAACTGCTGTGTCACAACGCGAATCACGCCCTCATCGATCTCCGCGAAACAAATCTCCGCCTGATCGACAAGCAGAAGTCGGCTCCCCGCCTGAACTATGAGCTTGGCCGGCTGCGCCCCCCGCCCTGCTCCCTGCGAACCATTCTTAAGTAGGTGAAGCAGTGCGTCGAGCTGCGATTCGATCGGCGATTCGCCTTGCGTTCCAGCAGCCCCGTTGCTGATGCGTGCGCGAGCACGTTCCAGAGCCTTGTCGACCCGGCTGCGATCGAATGGCTTGAGCAGATAATCGACCGCGTTGACGTCGAAGGCTCGAACCGCGTACTGATCGTAAGCTGTTGCGAACACAAACTGCGGAAGCTGCCACGTCTGATGATCCTTGAGCTTGCGGTGGCGGTCCACAATCCGCTGAATCACCGCGAAGCCATCCAGACCCGGCATCTGGACATCAAGAAAGACGATGTCGGGATGATATTCCTCGATGAGTTCTACGGCTTCTATTCCGTTTGCGCCCTGTGCCACGACATCGATATCCGCCGCCGCCTGCAGCAGATAAGCCAGCTCGTCGCGAGCAAGCTGTTCGTCATCGATGATGAGGGCCGATATAGTCATCGCTGCCAAGCCGAAGCTTGATTGTAGGTAGCTGACACGGCGGGGTCAATCGCTCGTGGGCTGAGCGGCGCGAGATGCACTGCGAATGGCGAATCGAGAAGTTGGAAGTTTATTCTCGGCCGGCGTGGACGCGCAGGCGGGCAGGCGTGTGGTCGCGCTCCAGCTCATGACCGCAACGCGTGCAGAACTCATCCGTCGGCCGCACCGTGCGGAAGCAGTTTCCGCAGCTTGCGGTGAGCTGGTAATTGCACTGCGGGCAGAAGTGGAAATCACTCTGCACATGAGTGCCGCAGGCAGGGCACGTCGACACGAGAGGAGCCCGCAGAAGGAAATAAAGAACAGCGCCGATGCCCCCCGGCATTACAAAGCAGATCAGCATCCAGAATCGCGAGCTCATCGCCCTGCGCGGCGCATCCTTGCTGATATATCCCACCATCAGGATGTAGAGAGAAGCGAGAAGACCCCAGGTGATATCGAAATATGCGCGAAGACCAAGCGGCACCGTGTGATGCTGCGACTTCGGGAAGACGATCCAGAAGTAGTACTCCACAAGCACAAAGACAGCAACAGCTGTGGCAATGGACCATAACGGTACCAGCCTTGTGTCTTGGTTCGGGTCGATCGATTCAGGTTCTCGCATACTTGATTGCCCCACTTCGGGGAAAGCTTTCCGCTCTCAGCGCAGGCTGATGCTGTTAAATGGACGGAACTGCCCTCGCTGAAGTTGCGCCAAGTATAGACCGGGACGCCTTAGGATTTACGGCGGAGCCAGCCCGCAAGTAACGCGGACCCCAGCAGTGCCGTGATTGAAAAGAAGCCCCAGATAGCGATCTCGCCAAAGGTGCTGCTCAGGTGCTGCTCTTCAATGAGGCTTTCCGCAAGCCACCAGATAGGGGGCGCGACGATGAAGAAGACCACCAGCGTCGCGGCGATCGCCCAGGCCCGGATCTTCTTGCGTCCAGCCTGTTGATCTTGCATCACTCCCGCAGAAGCCATAACCACACGGCGTGTCTTATCGGCCACGGTTCGGTCGCGATCACCCTGGATTCCCGACACGGCTTCGATCAGATCGCTTTGCGATGGCTTGTGATTGCCCACCACCGATCCGGAAGAACTCACACTGCCTCCGGACGCCGGCTCTGGGCACGCTCCAGGCGAGGTTTGATCGACGCCATGCCGCGGTACAGCCGCGATTTCACCGTAGAGAGAGGCGCACGCGTGACCTTGGATATTTCGTCCAGGGAAAGATCCTCGTGGAATCGCAGCACCAGCACTTCACGATAGAGTGTATCCAACTGAAGGAGAGCTGCTGCAATGTGCTCCCGGTCCTCCACATTCGACATCCGGTCGAAGGGGCCCGGCTCATGGTCAGGCACCTCGAAAGCTAGCGGACGGTCATCCTCTCCGCCTGCTTCAAAGAGCTCATCAAGACTCGACATGGTGCGCTTGCGACGTTGGTCGATTACCAGGTTCCGAGCAATCGTGAACAGCCATGTCTCGAATCGCGATTTGCCATTGAACTGGGTCCCGCGGGTTAGCACGCGCATCCAGACTTCTTGGAACAGGTCCTCGGCTTGTTCTCGATTTCCCGTCAAAAAGAGCAGATACCGCAGCAGACGGTGCTGAAAACGAACGATAAGCTGATCGAGTAGAACTGGGTCCTTGCGCTTAAGCCCTTCCGCGACAGCGAGATTCTCCTGCCGAACCTGCTCGTCCGTTGCTGAGACCCCCCCGGGGGTGAAGAGCGCGCGAATAGCCGAAACTGTGCTCATCTTGCTCTATTAGACGATAAAAGGTTGTTCCCAGCCGCAAAAAAGCTCGTTTTCACCAAAAATACAGCGATTTAGTGGCGATTCAGACTCCCCGCACCAAAATGAGATTGCGTACGTTCACAGATTCCCTGTATACGTTTTCGATAAGTATTTGTGAAAACAGGTACTTGGGCCCCACCAGCTTCTAATCGGGTAGCTCGCCAGAGCGCACCCGTTACGAAAATCACCATTTTCAGCCACTTCGGGCCTCTCAGAAATCCTCGCAGGCATCAAAGAAAATTGCGAGCCAGAATCTTATTTGCGGAGTTGTGATGGGTCGCCAGACACCTTACAGAAAAACAGCAGACGTTTTACGCAGGACAATTCAGCAGCTCGAAGAGGATCCCACAATCGACACGCAAACGGCTGCGTTCGTCGACTTGAAGTGCAACCTGTTGAGTCGAATTCTCGAACTCGAGACTGGCAAAGCTCGCGCCGAGTCGGTGATTCACCTCGTGAACTCCGAAGATCCTGCTCCCGCTAAAGCAGACCCAGACCAGGACTCCAACTCAGCGATTGCCTGACGTCCCTTTCGACCTATCCTCAAGCCGACCACCAGCAGTCCGCGGTGACCGAATCCGGACTTAACCTGAGATCTGCACCCACAGCATGTCCTCACCGACCTGATCGGTCAGATAGGTCTATGGACGTTTGTACTCGGCAGGTAACCCCCATTTTCTAAAAACATGTTTGTCAGTCCGCGGCTGCCCGATATCCTCGCGCAAGATCATACAAATAACAGCTGACTATGTAGATTGCAGTGATCTCTTGTCTTCCCCGCACGAGGAGATTCCTTGCAGCCACCCCCCGAACGCCTTTTTGTCCTTAAAACACTCTTGGCCGGCGGACTGAGCTTGAGCAGCGCGTGGCTCATGAGCGGCTGCTACAGTGTCACCCTCGGCGACCCGAGCAGCTTCACTGCGATCTCCGCACCTGCGAGTTCGCTCCGAGTGAACGAGACTACCCAGGTCGCAACCCATACGCAGTTCGATGGGACCAAGCTGTCGTTCTATGTCAACGGAGTGCTCGGCGGCAACTCGGAACTGGGCACCATCAGCAGCACCGGCCTCTACACCGCTCCTGCCATCGTCCCCATTCCCAATTCCATCTCCATCACGAGCGCCTCCCTGGCTCACCCCGATTACCCCAAGGGAACCGCCGCGCTCGCCATCTGGAACCCAATTCCCATCATCGACAGCATCACACCTTCCGGATTCCCTGAAGGCGATACCCAGGTCGCCGTAACCGGCTCCAAATTCGTCTACGGCGCCAAGGTCATGTGGAACGGCAAAGCCGTAGACACCACCTACGTCTCCAGCACCCACCTGGAAGCAATCATTCCCGCTGCCAATCCCGGAACATATCCGTTGCTCGTTAGCAATCCCGATCCCGGCTCCGCTAACTCCAAAACCCTGCAAGTTCAGGTCGCACCCGGTCAGGTGAAGTTGGTCCTGCAGACTTACAACGGCAGCGACGTCCGCGTCCGCACCTCCCTGAATCTCGGCCTCGACGTCACGGGAACAATCAACAAAGGCGTGACACTCACCGTCAACGGAATCGCCGGCGGAAACTCCACCATCGGCACCGCCTCATCCAACTTCGACGGCAGCATCACCTACCGCGCTCCAGCCGTAGTCCCCACGCCGAACAATGTAGTCACTCTGACCGCGACCAGCATTGACAATCCAACAATCTCCGTCAGCCAGAACATCTCCGTGCTGAACCCGATTCCGATCCTGACATCAGCCACGCCGCTCAGCATGAACCCCGGCCCGCCCGCAACCACGATTGTCCTCACTGGCTCAGACTTCATCAATGGCGCGCAAGTGCTCATGAACGGCGCGGCCGTCCCCACTACCTTCAAAAGCGGAACGCAGCTGACCGCAAGCATTAGCCCAACCCAACCTGGAAACCTCGATCTTCAGGTTCTCAATCCCAGCCCCGGCCCCGCCACTTCAGCCGACCTTATCGGCACAGTGAACGGAACTCCGCCCGTTCCCATCGTTTCCCTAGAGGACGCCGCGCGTTTTCTCAATCAGGCCACCTTCGGCGCAACCGACGCCGACATCCATCATCTTTCCCTCATCGGATATCAGCTCTGGCTCAATGAGCAGGTTGCCGCTCCGCAAACCCTCATGACTCCTGGCGTCGAACAAGCCCTCATCGTCAATACGCAGCCCGCCTGCTCTTCCGGAGACGTGAAGTGCAACGCCGCCATATTCCTCCAGAACGATAAGGGTCAGGTCTACACCGAAAACGCATTCTGGCAGCAGAGCCTCACGGCCTCCGACCAGTTACGCCAGCGCGTTGCTTATTCGCTACACGAAATGCTGGTGATCTCCATGGCGTCCACCGGCGTCATGAACATGCCGCGCGGCACTGCGCACTACTACGACACTTTGGCAGCCGATGCCTTTGGCAACTTCCGCCAGCTCCTCGAAGACGTAACGCTCAACCCCATGATGGGCCAGTGGCTCGCCATGCAGGGCAATGACAAAGGCAACGCCACCACCGATCCCGACGAAAACTACGCCCGCGAAGTCATGCAGCTCTTCACCATCGGCCTCTATCAGTTGAACGATGACGGCACCCAGAAACTCGACGGGACCGGCAAGCCCATCCCAACCTACTCCAACACCGACGTGATGGGACTCGCCAGAGTCTTCACCGGGTTCAGTTGGAACGTCCCCGGAAACACCTCAGACAGCGCATGGTCCGACTGCTGCATCTACGTCGGCCCTGGAGTTGGCGAAGACCTCCTGCCCATGCAGAGCTACCCCAGCCATCACTCCACTACCCAGAAAGCCTTCCTCGGAGTCACCATCCCCTCCAGCGGCACCGCGGATCCCAATGGCGATCTGAAGATCGCCCTCGACACTCTCTTCAACCACCCCAACCTGCCCGCCTTCTTCTCAAAGCAGATGATCCAGCACCTGGTCACCAGCAACCCGAGCCCGGCTTATGTCAGCCGCGTCGCCGCCGTCTTCAAGGACAACGGCCTCGGAGTGCGCGGCGACCTCAAATCAGTCATCACTGCAATCCTGATGGACACAGAGGCTCGAGATACCGTCGGCGATGCGAGCAATCCGCAATTCGGCAAAGTCCGCGAAGCCCTCCTCCGGTACACCCACTGGGCGCGCGCATTCACAGCACAATCTCGCACCGGCGGCTACTGGATCGGCAGCACTGAAGACCCCATCTGGGGCCTGGGCCAGATGACATTGCGCTCCCCAACCGTCTTCAACTGGTTCGCGCCCGGCTACGTTCCTCCCGGCACAAGTATCGAGCAAGCCGGAATGACCGGACCCGAATTTCAGATGACCAACGTCTCTTCGGTCGTCGGCTACCTCAATTACATGCAGACCGCCGTCGCCTCCGACGGAACCGATGGCTTCGACATCTTCTCGAGTTACGCGGCCGAGATGAACCTCGCCAACAATCCTGGAGCCCTCGTCGATCGCGTCAATCTGCTGCTCATGTCCGGTCAGATGGACAGCACACTGTACAGCCAGATTCTCAGCGCGGTGAGCGCGATTCCAGTTCCCACCGGAGATCAGAACGCGACCAGCGCGGCGCTCGCGGCACGGGTGAAGACAGCCGTCTTCCTCACGGTCGCCTCCCCATCGTATTGCGCGCAGTACTAGGAGCAAAGAATGTGCGAGTTTGATTATTCACGGCGATTGTTTCTCAGGACTGCATCGCTCACCTCAATGGCCGGCTTCTACGCCAGCCCCTTCCTCATCGGCCTGAATTCTCTCGCAGCCATGGCGCAGAGCACCGGACTCAGCGACTATCGTGCCCTCGTCTGCGTCTTCCTCCAGGGCGGCAACGACGGTCACGGTACCGTGATCGCTACCGACCCGACCTCTTTCAGCGCATTCACGCAGGCCCGGTCCGGCGCACCAGGATTAGCGTATCCCCTCGCCGAACTGCTGCCCATCACGCCAAGAACCTCGCAGAGCGGCCGCACCTTCGCTCTGAATCCTTCACTCGTCGGCCTGCAGAACCTCTTCAATGCCGGACGAGCCGCCGTCGTCGCCAACACAGGAACACTGATCGCTCCCGCAACCAAGACCCAGATCAACGCCAACTCCGTCCCGCTGCCCGCGTTTCTTTTTTCCCACTTCGATCAGAGCGCTGCGTGGCAGGCCATCGCCTCCAACGGCGGCAGTTCAGAACACGTCGGCTGGGGCGGCGCTGTCGCCGACGTCATCGAGAGCATGAAAGTAAATTCGAATTCGATGTTCACCTGCATCTCAACATCCGGCATCGCCCTCTTCCTCTCCGGAGAACAGTCCTACCAATTGAACGTAACGTCTGCTGGACCGATCCCCATCTACGGGACAGCGAACCGCCTGTTCGGCAACTCCGCTGGATCGAGCGCCCTTCAGTCCGTCCTCTCCGCCGATGAAACCAATCTCTTCGCCAAAGAGTACGAGATCGTCGTCCAACGCTCCATCCAGGCACAGCAGACACTGGCGACTGCAATGGCTACAGCCGGTGTGGGCGGCGTCCCCGATCCCCCACAATATCTCGATCCCGTCACCAACAAGCTGACCAACAACGATCTCGCCGTCTCGCTACAGACAGTCGCTCGCATCATCTCTGGCCGCGCTAGCCTCGGCGTCAACCGGCAGATCTTCTACGTGCAACTCGGCAGCTTCGACACGCATGACGGACAGGCCACCCAGCACGCGCGCCTTCTCTCTCAACTCGGCTCCGCGCTCGAGTACTTCGACGCACAAATGGTCGCGATGGGCGTCGGAGATCAGGTAACCGCGTTCACGGCATCCGACTTCGGCCGCACCCTGACCTCCAACAGCGATGGCACCGACCACGGCTGGGGGAGCCATCACTTCGTTTTCGGCGGCTCCGTCGCCGGACAGGACATGTACGGCACCTATCCCGTCGTCGGCGCCAATCAGGCAGACGATCTCGGCGCAGGAAGACTGATCCCCACCACCTCCGTCGACCAGTACGCAGGAACACTCGCCCGCTGGTTCGGCCTCTCCGACGGCCAGATCAAAACCATCTTCCCCAACTTCGCCAACTTCGGAGCAAGCCCCTATCTCAGCTTCCTGGGCTAACCGGCTCAGTGAGACATTGCTCCCGCCCGCACCATAAGCTTTTACATGTCTCGCATGATCACCGCGGGCGCGATGACTGAAGCCCGTCCAGCCGGCAGAATGCTCACAAGCATCACTGCTGCAATCGGCATCAGCGAAGCGATGAGCCATACTTCCAGTGGTGGCGATGAAAGCATCGCAACATCGGCAATAAGCAATCGCATCACCGCGAACGATAAGAGAACCCCCGTCGCAGTCCCGATTAGAGCAAGGCGGCCCGCGGTTTTCATGACCAGCAGAACGATGCGCCATCGCTGCGCGCCCAGCGCAATGCGGAGGGCTCGATCGCGCTGCCTTTGACGCTCAGCATCGCCTTGAGCATTCAGCAAACCAAGAAGTCCAAGCAGCAGCGCTACAGCTGCCGATGTACCGCCAATGAGTGTCGCAATCCTCAACCCGGCCAGACCGGAATGTTCGAGTTGCGCGTCGAACATAGTCACCCCGCTCGAATTCGGGCTCCCTCCTGGCACGCTCTCAACCTTCTTCCGCAGATCAGCAGCCAATCTCATGCTCCACTTTGCAGGCTTCAGCATCAGCGTCATGCGCGCTGGACAATCCTGCCACATCGGGAAGTAGATCGTAGGCTCTGCATGCTGTTCGAACCTGCCGAAAGCCTGAGATCTCACGACTCCCACAATCTCCGTTCGCACTCCGCCTTCGCTGATGACTGCAGAGCCAAGCGTCTTGCCGTTGAAATAGAGATCCGCTGCTTCCTGATTAATGACTGCCGCACGGCCCTCGCCTGGTATCCGCTCTGCGCCAAACTTCCTCCCCTCCACAACCGGCATATCGAGAGCGCTGAAATAATTCATCGAAACCACATTCGCATTCAGCTCGACGCCCCCCACCGGCTCCGCAACAGGCACGCGAAACGTGGCATCTCGGATCGTCTTCGGTGCCTCAGCTTGATTCAGATACCCGTAGTAGATCGTCGGCCTCGCATTCCCGCCACCATACAGCTTCCCGAGTCCCCTTGTTCCCTCGTCCAGCGGTGCCTTCGTTCCCTCGCTCCCTGCTTCTTTCACCACCCCGATGATCTCCAATGGATGATCACCAGAATCCCGTATGACCATTCCCGCCGTCTTCGCACCGGAAATCTCCAACGCGGCAGCCTCATTCACGACAGCAACCTTGCCCATCCGATCGCCGGTCCCAAACATTCTTCCCGCTACGGGCAGACTCTTCAATGTCTGCAGCGACGCCGGCGTAAGCCACGCAACGTCCATCGCAAGCTCGCGGTACTGCGCAGACGCTTGCTGAATCCGAAAGCTTACCCACGCCGGTCCATTGCCCGGCAGTCGCTCCGTCCATGCCAACGGCCGCACACCTGCAATCGTGCTCACCTTCTGCTCAACAGCATCGAAATACCTTGGATCAATCTCCGGTCCTCCCGCCGGCTGCGCTTGCACTGTCAGAAGAACCGGATTTCCCAGGCGATGTCCCGCGCTCGTCTCCAACGCCGAGTGAAGCCCCGCCAGCATCACAGCCGTACACACCACCAGCGTGCAGCCAAGCGTAATCTGCCCAACCACCAGCGTCGACCGCAGACGCAGAACCACCTTCGACGGTGAGCCGGATTCGCGTTGCAGAACCATCCATGGACGATCCGTCACCGTCCCTACCACCGGCAGCATCCCGCAGATTACCGTAACGACAACGCAGGCCAGCGAAGCCGCGCAGATGGGAAGAAGATGCGGCGCAAAGGTGAGTCGTGCCGCGTCACTCTCGAAGAGCAATGCCGGAAACGCGCGTGCCGTCAGTATGCCCAACAACAACCCCAGCGCCCCGCCGCTCACCGCGATCACTACGCTGTCTGCAAGAAGATCACGGAACAATTCCCCCCGCGTAGCACCAAGCGCAACGCGCAAAGACGTCTCATGCGAACGCCGAAGCGCTCGTCCCAGAAGAAACGTAGCCACATTGATACATGCAACCAGGAACACCGCGGCCGCTGAGAAGGTCAGAAACAAACTCACCTGCGACAGCCCACGCTCCATGCTCGGCGCGAGCCCCGTAAACGGCACGACGCTGACTTCCCTCAGCCCTGACGGCCCGGATCGAATCTCCGCCTCGGCCTGATCTGGCGAGACTTTCTCGCCGAGGCTTGCGACAACCCACAGGTCGCGCCTCTCTCGACCGATGGCCCCTTCCACATCCTCCGGTTTCGCGGCAATCCATACATCGATACTCTGATCGCTATACAAGCCATCGAGCCGCTCCGGCCCCACTCCGCCGACTGCGATTTCCGCTCCATCAATCCGAATCCGAGAACCGATCGCACTCGCGCTTGCGCCTAATTCGCGCTGACACAAATTCCGGCTGATGACCGCGCCCTTGCTCAGGGGCAGTGAAAAAGCTTCGCCCAGCTGCGCTGTCGCAGCCGCGATACTCAGAATCTTCGCGTGTCCGCCTATAATCGCTGTTCGCGGTTTGATGCGAACTGCCCCCACCCACGCGAACACCGCATGCCTCTTCTCAACCTGTCCGAACTCCTCCGGCGAAAGCGGCCCTGCATTGCGCGAGCGATCTCTTTCAAAGACCGAAACCAGCCTCTCCCCGCTCCGCATTGGTAACGCAGGCGCAATGAGTCCTTGAAGAAACCCATAGACCGCCGCATTGCTGCCTACCCCGAAGGCGATCGTGAGCAATAGCACGGCGGTCAAACCCGGCGCTCGCGCAAGTGCTTTCGCTGACCTGCGTAATCTGAGGAAGCTGCGCGACAAGTTCACCCGACCAAACTAGCAACTCACGGACCACAATCGGCACGTGCTTTCATTGCGCCACGAACAAGCCGCTGCATTCTTGCGTACGATTCCAGCGGTCACTGTTCAAATGTGGACAGGCCAGACAATCGAACTTTCCTTCAGCAGAGCTTATCCGCCTTTGCCGCCAGATCGAAGTCCTTCGCCGTAATCCCGCCTGCATCGTGGGTCACCAAGGCAAGCCGCACCTTGTTGTACCGAATGTCGATATCCGGATGGTGCCCGGCCTCTTCCGCCAGTTCGCCAACTCCGTTCACAAACTTCAACGACCCCCGAAAATCTTTGAACAAGAATGTCCGCACCAACTCACCCGACTCCACCTGCCAATCCGGAACCAACACCAGCTTCGACTTGATTTCCCTCTCCGAAAGCGCCCCCATCCGAATCCTCCTCTCCATCTCCACGGTCCGCAAGCGTCGGCCAACCAGCGCCAGAGCCTCGACACGCCGCCGCCGATCGCGGCCCCACCACTATAGATGGGCTCCCTCCTTTTTTGCTCCCCTCCAACACCCGTGAAAATCCAGCTCTCCCGTGATAACTAATCCATTAGTTGTGCGTCTACACTAACGGAAGGAAGACCAGGAATCCTCTCCAGACACGTAGGTTCAGTAATTTACAAGATGCCTCCGAAGAAATCAAACACGTTAACCGAGGCCGAGCTCAGGCTCATGAAGATCCTCTGGCGTCGCGGCGAGTCCGCCGTCAACGACCTCGTAGCAGCCATACCCGACGGCGAAAATCTGGCCTACAACTCCGTCCTGACCACTATCCGCATCCTCGAGCAAAAAGGCTACGTCGACCACCGTCAGGAAGGGCGCGCCTTCATCTACCGCCCCCTCATCGCTGAGCACGAAGCCAGCCGCACCGAAGTCAAGCACATCCTCAGCCGCTTCTTTGGCAACTCGAGAGAACAGCTCTTGCTCTCACTTCTGGGCGACAGCGAAATCTCCCGCGAAGAGCTTGACCGCCTCAAAGCCGCCATCAACGCCGCCGCCCCCGACAATGGAGACGAGGTCTAGCCATGCAGATCGCCCTCATGATCAATGAACTCACCGTGACTGGCGCCGTTGCATGGGCGTGGATCTTCTCGCAGAGTCAATCTCTTGCCGCAAACGCCGGCTCCGCACTCGTCACCTCGATTTGGCAGAGCGCCGTCATCGTGTGCGCCCTCGAAATCGCACTCCGTCTCGCGCCGCGCATTTCCGCCGCATATCGTTTCGCTCTTTGGGCCGCGGGATTCGTAATCGCGGTGGCCTTGCCCTTTCTGCCACACATTCGCTTCGGCGCAGACGCACAGCAGGCTGTTGGATCCGATTCGCCTCTGACTCCGGCCGCCTCCCACGCGTTTCTTCACCTCGACGCCCGATGGGGGCTCGCCATCGCCGCCCTCTGGCTCGTTGCCTCTCTCATCCGCGCGGCTGCTCTCGCCGTGCACTCCATCCGGCTGCGGCGGTTGTGGAAGACTGCCCAGCCGGTTCCCTCGAGCGCGTCGCACTCCACCGCTCTCAACCACCTTCGCCAAGGTCGAATCGCCATCTGCACAACGCAGTTGCTCGACCGCCCAAGCGTCATCGGGTTCCTTTCGCCCCGCATTCTCATTCCCGCCTGGCTGCTTTCGCGCCTCACCCCCGGCGAACTCGATCAAATCGTCCTCCACGAAGCCGAACACCTCCGGCGCGCCGACGACTGGACCAACCTCATCCAGAAGCTCTGCCTCGTGCTCTTCCCCCTCAACCCTGCTCTCGCCTGGATCGAGCATCGTCTCTGCCGCGAGCGCGAAATGGCTTGCGACGAAGGCGTCATTCGCATCACCAACGCCCCGCGCGCCTACGCAGCATGTCTCGCCAGCCTCGCAGAACGCCGTCTCGAACGCCGCGCCGAAGCCCTCTCCCTCGGTGCATGGCATCGGCGCTCCGAGCTCGTCCACCGCGTCCACCGCATCCTTCTCCACAGAAGCACCATGAGCAGGACCGCCGCCGGCGCGCTTCTCGCAACGCTGGGCTCCATGCTCCTCGCTGCCTCCGTCGAGATGTCGCGCTTCCCCGAACTCATCGCCTTTGTACCGAAGCACAACATTCAGGCGATTACGCCCGCTCGGCAAGTACAACTAGACGCGCTGCTCTCCCGCGAAAGCGCCGAAGCCAAGCCGCAGTTTCCCACAGATTTCAACGCTCTCCCTGCGAAAGCCATTCTGCCTGATAGGCCCTCAAGCGTCTCAGCGCACGCTCGCAGACACTCAGGGCCCAGGCCCGCGCCAGAGACCCGCTCGTCCAGCCACGCCGCCCCCACCAGCACGCAGCAGATCGCCAGCACCGACCTGCTCGGCGACCGCGTGATCTCGCCCGAGCCCCAGCCCCAGCAATGGGTCGTTGTCACCACATGGCGCGAAGTTAGCTCAGTGAGTCGCGTTCCCCAGACCATCTCTGACTTCGAACCAAAGAGTGAGCCCGCGAAATCACCCTGGACAACCAGCAGCACGACAACAGCCACAACCCTCGCTGGCAATCATTCGAGCGCAGCACCTGCAAACCCGCAATCTTCCAACGCCTCGAATCAGCGGTCGACTCCAGCGCATCACTTCACTGTTACGCAATTGATCCTGCGCGTAGTACCCGCAAATCCGAATCCAGGTTCCGCCCAGCCGCCAACCGCTACGGTTCGCGACGGCTGGTTCGTAATTCAACTGTAAGTTCAACTTCAAACCCCAACGGAGAACCACTCATGTCAGTAACAACTAATTCATTAAGAGCGAAAGCAAAGAAGTTCGGAGCGCCCGCGGCCGCTGCCGCCTCCGTCCTCCTCGGCTTCGCCCTCATCGTCGGTCACACCGCACAAGCAGCCGCCCACATCGGCGGACTCGACGCCGCCGCTCCCATGGACGACAACAGCATCTCTTCCCTCGTCGCACTCGACAACGCGGTCGAAGCCGTAGCTGCCCGCGTGACGCCCGCCGTCGTAAACGTCTCCGTCACCGCGCGCGTCAACGGTCAGGATGCCGACAGCGACGATGACACTCAGGACAATGGCAATAGCAATGGCCGCGGCCAGCAAATTCCGCCCAACGCCATTCCTCCCGAGTTCCGCCGCTTCTTCGGACCTATGGGCCCGATGGGCCGCGGCCAGAACCCGCAGCAGCTCGAACACGGCATCGGCAGCGGCATCATCATCTCGCCTGACGGTTACATCATTACCAATAACCATGTCGTCAACGACGCTACGCAGATCAAGGTCACCCTCAACGATCGCCGCGTCTTCCCTGCCAAGCTCGTCGGCGTCGACAAACTCAACGATCTAGCCGTCATCAAAATTGACGCAAAGAACCTCTCCACGATCGCGTGGGGCGACTCCACCCGGCTTCGTCCCGGCCAGACGGTCCTCGCCTTCGGCAGCCCCTTCGGCTACTTCCAGTTCTCGGTCACGCGCGGAATCGTCAGCGCGCTCGACCGTCCCAATCCCTACTCCAACGATCCTCGTCGCCCCGGCGCCTTCATTCAGACCGACGCGGCCATCAACCCAGGCAACTCCGGCGGCCCCCTTGTCGACGCACGCGGTGAACTCGTCGGCATCAACACCTTCATCATCACCAACAATGGCGCGTTCGCCGGAGCCGGATTCGCGATTCCCACGCAGATCGTCCGCGCCTCCGCCGAGTCCATCATCAAGAGCGGCGCCGTTCACCACGGCTATCTCGGCATCAGCATGAACGATGTCACGCCCGATAACTCCACCTTCTTCAACCTGCCCGACGCCACCGGCGCCATCGTCAGCCAGGTCACGCCTGATTCACCAGCAAGCCAGGCCGGCCTCAAGCGCGGCGACGTCCTCCGCGAGCTCAATGGCAGCAAAATCAAGAATGGTGGCGCCCTCCAGGTAGTCGTCAGCCAGACCGCTCCCGGAACAGACATTAAGCTCGGCATCCTCCGCGATGGCAAGCCTGAGACACTCACTGTCAAAGTGGGCGAGTTCAAAGGTGAAAAGCAGGTTGCCGAAAACGGCGACAACAGCTCGCAGAAGAAGGGCAAGCTCGGCGTCTCCGTCGGCGACCTCAATGATGATCTGCGCGAGCAAATGAACCTCCCCGCGCAAGTCAAGGGAGCCGCGGTGCAGAGCGTGCGCCCCGGAAGCCCCGCTGACGACGCTGGCCTTGCCCCCGGAGACGTGATCGAGGAAGTCAACCGCAAGCCTGTTCAGAGCGCCGAGCAGTTCGCTGACACCGTCCGCGCCATCCCGGCCGGCAAAGACGTCCTCCTGCTCGTATGGTCCCGCGGCGGCTCAACCTATCGCGTACTCCACCCGGCCCCCGCCACCGATAAGGGCGAATAACTCAACCGTTTTCGCCGGGTGCCCCAGGTCTCCCTCTTTTGGAGACCTGGGATAAACCCATAAGACCGGGTGCATACCCGTAGCCAGGTCTCGATTCTGAGACCTGGGTTTTAATCTCCTCGAAGCACAGCGGCCTCTTTTTCTCTGATTCCAACCTCAAATCGCGATGACACTCCGCTTTTCAACAGCGACTGTCATCTTGAGCGGAGGCTGTCCGCCGCAGCGGACGACCGCAGTCGAAAGACCCGCAGTTGCTTCCTGTGTTTTCTCTCTTCATCTGCGCCGTTGCTTTTCCCTCAGTTCGCCACACCTTTGAACGACTTATCCGGATACGGCGGGTGTTGCGGTACAGGCCGCGGATCAGCCTTGATCTCTTCCTTCAGCAATTTCAGCGCCGCCTCCAGTTGCTCATCCTTTCCCGAAAACGTGCCGTGCGGCAGATCATCCACGGTAATATCCGGCTCCGTCCCATGCCCCTCGATCAGCCACTTTCCTTCCGGCCCATAGACGCCTAGCTCGGCCGCCGACGCAATCCCGTTATCCGCCTGCGTATTGCTGAAGCTCAGCCACACCTCGCCTCCCCACGTCCGCATTCCAATCACCTTGCCTAGACCGAGCCGTTTGAATCCCTCTGTAAAAGCCTCTCCATCCGAAGCGGTGGACTGATCGCAAAGAACAACAATATGTCCGCGAAACGCGTACTGCATGTTCCACGACGGATTCCCCACGCGCGGCTGGAAATAGAACCACGCCTTGCGCAGCAGTTTCCCCAGCAGCCATGAATCGATGTTGCCGCCATTGTTGTGTCGCACATCGATGATCAGCCCCTGACGATCAAATACCGGATAAAACTCACGCGCCCACTGGTTCATATCCTCGGGACCCATTGCCTTGAGGTGCACGTATCCGATTGTGTTCCCCGACTCCTTCTCCACCGTCCGGCGTCGCGAGTACTCCCACTCTGCGTAACGCAAACGCCCCTCATCTCCATCCTTCATCGGCATCACCAGCACATCACGCGTCGCGCCCGCTGCGTTCTTCACCTTCAACAGCATCTGCGTTCCGGCCTTGCCCCGCAGCAACGCCCGCTCGTCCGTCACTCCAAGCAGATCCTGCCCATCCATCGCGACAATCACTTCTCCTTCCCGCACAAGCGACTCGGGCTTGGCCAGCGGCGGAGCCATGTCCGGCAAATCAGGATCGTGTAGATAGATATGCTCCACCACGAACCCGCCCGCCTTCTCATCTCGCCGCAACCGCGCACCCAGCGAAGCCAGATCCACTTGATCGGCCGGTTTGCGCGCATCGCCTCCCACCACAAATGTATGAAGCGTTGAAAGCTCGCCCACCATCTGCGCAATCACCGCGTTCAGTTCATCGCGATTCGCCACGCGATCCACCAGCGGCAGATACCGATCCCGCATCGCCGCCCAGTTCACTCCATGCATGTTCTTGTCATAGAAATAGTCCCGCTCCAGCCGCCACGCATCCATAAAGATCCCGCGATACTCATCCACGGGCTTCGTTGAGAATGACCACCGCGACATGTTGATCGAAGACTTCGCTAATGCCTTCGCATCGCCCAGAGCCGCCGGCTTTACATCCGAATCCAGAATGTAAAACTCATCTCCCTTGCGCACCAGCAGCTTCTTCCGGTTCTCCGAAATCTCAAATGACTTCACGTCTCCCATCAGGTTGTCGACATCGTCGCCCTTATTGGCCACATCGACACACTGCAGCCCGAGATGCTGATGCGTGTTGTCTCCATCGTTCAGCCAGCACAGCCGCTTCTCCGTCGCCTGCAGATTGCCGTAATTCCCCGCGGGCACCGGCACTTCGTTCAACCGCGACGACAGATCCGTAAAATCAATCTTTACCTCCGGCGGCTTCTTCTCATCCTTCTTGTCTTCCTTCTTCTCCTCTGCCTTCTTGTCATCCGTCTTCTTCGCGGTCTCCGCGGTCTTCTTCTCGTCCTTCTTCACATCTTTCGATTCGTCTGCCTTCTTCTCATCCTTTGCGGCATCACCATCTGGGTGCAGTTCATCTGGCGGCAAAAACGGCGAACGCAGATCCGGCACCAAAGCTAGTTGATAGATCTTCAGCTGATGATCGAAGAATGGCTCCGGCTGCCGCGGCCCCCACGGGGACTCCACCGTCGTCTTCAACGCCCGGTCCGACAGGAAATACATCCACTTCCCATCCGAGCTCCACACCGGATTGATGCTGTCATATCGGTCCGACGTGATTTCCTTGATCTCTCCCGAACCCACATTCAGCACCTTGATCTGCGCAAACTGATCGTTCGCGGCCTGCACAAACGCCAGCCACTTGCTGTCCGGAGACCAATGCAGATCACCGAAATCGCCAGTCATCGACTCCGCAATCAGCTTCTCCTTCTTTGTTTTCACATCGAATAGCCAGAGCTTTTCATCCTTGTCGTGATGCGCCAGCCAATTCCCATCCGGCGAAACCACCCCATCCCATCGCAGCACCTTCGCATCATTCGTCCATTGTTCTGGCTTCCCCACCCCGTTCGCTGGAAATTTCCAGAACTCCGTCTCTCCGCTCTCGGTCGACAACGCCAGGATGCTCTTCCCATCCGGCAAAAACCGCGCCTCGCGATACCGCACCGCCGAGTTTGCTGCTACCTTCACGATCCGCCCGTTCCTCACCGGCAGAGTGAACACCTCGCCACGCGCCGTGAACACCGCGCTTCCGCCATCGGGCGCAATATGAACCGCCGTCAAATAGTCCGACGGCTTCTTCACCCAGTGCTCCCTTAGTTGCTCGAAATCCGATGTCAGCGTGATCGGAACTACCTGCTCCTTCTCCGTCTTCAAATCCAGAACCCACAGATCCGCTCCGCTCGCATACACGATCCGCCCCTGATCCATCGCCGCTGACAAGATATCGAATTCCTTCTGATGGCTCTCCTGCTTGACACCCTTGCCGTCCTCATCCATCGAGTAGACGTTCATCACGCCATCGCGATCGCTCAGGAAGTACACCCGCTTGTTCCAGAACATCGGCTGCGTCGACGCGCCCTCATAATCGCCTGTCAGCGCCACTGCCTCATTCTTCCCGTCGAACTTCCAGATGCTCTCCGCCGTTCCACCCTTGTAGCGCTTCGTCTCGCTCGGCTGCTTGAACCACCGCGTGAAAAACAGATTGTGATCCTCCGGCGAATACGCCCCCTGAGCTGCCTCCGCAAGCGGCACAATTTCCCGCGTACCCACATCATTCACCAGGACCAGTTGCATTCCCGGTAGCGTTGCATACCGCGAAGTCGAAATCATGAGCCGTCCATCCGGCGCAAATCCCGCAGGCCGCGAATCGCCATCCCACGTCCGACGCTGCGGAATCCCGCCATCCAGTGGCATCGTGTAAACCTCGGTCGGCCCCTCAAAATTTGCGCTGAACGCCACCTTCTTTCCATCCGCCGACAGCACCGCAGCCCACTCCGTCCCCGAATTCGAAGTCAGCCGTCGCGCCACCCCGCCATTCACACCCACCACCCACAGATCGCCCTCCGCCGTGAACACGATAGTCTCGCCGCGCACTGCCGGATACGCGTAGTACCCGCGATGCATCGATGCCATCGAACTTCCCGAACTCTGCGCCTGCCCCATCGTCACGGACGTATTCCATCCAACTACGCCAAGGACAAACGCAAAAACCGGTACAAGACGGCGAACCGCAAATGAAATCTGCATACCCAATTCCTCTGCATTCTGAAATTCAGACAGACGTGGAACGATCCCGCACAAGCAGGTCGATCAGCTGGATAAGGACGACTGAGAGGGAAGTTTACTACGATCGTGCTCCGAACCTGATCCGAAGCATCTATTTGTGATCAACTGCGCTAACGGAGGGAGCAGGAAGCTCATACACATGGATCGCATCTCCATTCAGAATCGCAACCCTCTTGCCCGAAGGCGATATCGCCACATTGCCTCCGCCGTCATAGATCGGGGCAACCGGAGCCTCCATTACGACCTTGCCCGTCGCCGCATCGAAGACCCTCACCATCTGCCCCTGTACATCCTCGATCCGCACCCCGCTCGTGTACTTCTCCGCCGACCGCTTCAGCACCAGAGTCTCGCGCGCCACTCGCGAACCATTGCGGTCCGTCATCAACAGAGGCCACATCGTGTTGCTTCCAATCCTCGTCTCCCACAGCATCTTCCCCGACGTGACCGAAGCCTTCAGCCTCCACCCCTCCTGCGGATCGCACCTGCTGATAAGCAGCTCAGAATCCGTCACAAAGCTGTACTGCGGTACGCAAACCGAATCCGACTCTGCAACTGCCCAGCCTTTATTCCCTCCATGGGGCACAACTCGCATCACCCAGCGCATGCCCTTCTCATGCGCCATCTCCACATATCCCTCTGAGTTCATCGGCCAATCCGCCGTTTGCGATGTCCAGGGTGCTTGAGTCGTTCGAACAACCTCTCCTGTCTCTCTCTTCACTGTCCGAATCGTCAGAACGTCTTTCTTCCCCGCCGGCTTTGCGGCCGCGACCAGCTTCTCTCCCCCCGCTGTTCCCCCGTTACCAGACGCCTGCTCTCCACTCACAAGTGAGTTCGCTACGATGTACGTCTGCTCCGGGTCCATCTCTATCCACATCAGTCGTCCCGGCCAGCGCAGATATTCCGTGGTCTTCAGCTCCAGGTCGCCTTTATCGAGCCCATCTGCCGTGCGCAACAGAAAATGCCCGTCATTCAGCATCCACAGATAACGCCTCCGGTCAGGCATGGTCCATTCAGCCTCCGGTCCCGCCTTGCCGGTCAACACATCGACTACCGTCGCATGGATCTGTTGGCGGCTCTCCTGGTCACCATCCGTACCGCGCTCCCTCAGCCCCGACGCAACATGAAAACTGAACAGCAGTCGATCCTCATCGATGAAATCAAGACTCACAAGCTGCTGCTGGCGCAAAAGGTAGCTGTTCCCTGGAATCGAAAATCCCATCGGGCTGACAGGAATCGTGAACTTGGGTTCTAAGCTCGGCTTTTCCGGAAATGTCTCTACATACTTCTTCGCCGGCCCCGCTCCATGCGGCCCATTCGGTATCACCGGCATCGATGGCACACTGAAATTCGTCTGCCCGCGCAAAGGAGCCGCGCCCGCCACAAGAAGCAGCAGCCCCGCCCAACCTAAACCAATGTGAACCCGACTCATCTAAGACTCGATTCTAGCCATTCGCCAGCTCGTTTGCTCGTTTCGCCCTAACCCTTTCGGGCTACTCCACAGTCACCGACTTCGCCAGGTTCCGCGGCTGATCCACATCGCACCCACGCCTCACAGCAATGTAATACGCCAGCAACTGTAGCGGCACAATCTCTATCAGCGGCGACAGTAGCTCAAACGCCGGCGGAATATGAATAACTTGCTCCACCAGCCCCGCAATCGTCTCGTCGCCCTCCGTCGCAACCGCAATCACCCGTCCCGACCGCGCCGTCACTTCCTGTATGTTCGACAACGTCTTCTCATACCGCAGCTTCGATGCCGGATCAGCCTCATCGCGTGTCGCCAGCACAACCACCGGCAGCGTCTCATCGATCAGCGCATTGGGCCCGTGCTTCATCTCGCCCGCCGGATACCCCTCCGCGTGAATATACGAAATCTCCTTCAGCTTCAGCGCTCCTTCCAGCGCAATCGGGAAATGTATTCCCCGCCCCAGGTAAAGAAAGTCCCGCGCATTCGCAAAACTCGAAGCCAGTTGCTCGCACTGCCCCGAGCAACTCTTCAGCACTTCCTCGATCTTCGCCGGTACGCGACTCAACTCCTCGATCAGTTCGACCGACCGTTCCTTATTCAGGCGCCCTCTCAGCTGCCCCAGCTTCACCGCCAGTAGAAACAGCGCCGTCAACTGCGACGTAAACGCCTTCGTCGACGCAACCCCGATCTCTGGCCCTGCATGCGTATAGATTGCCCCGTGTGCCTCGCGCGCCACCATCGCGCCCACCACGTTGCAAATCGCCACCGTCTTCGACCCCAGCGTCTTCATCTCGCGCTGCGCCGCCAGGGTGTCTGCCGTCTCGCCCGATTGCGTAATCAGCAGCCCCAGCGCATTCCTGTCCGGAATCGGATTCCGATACCGGTACTCGCTCGCGTAGTCCACGTCAACCGGCAGCCGTGCCAGCCGCTCGATCATGTACTTCCCCGCAAGCGCCGCATGCCAGCTTGTCCCGCACGCCGCGATATTGATGCTCGAAGCCGCAGCTAGCTCCTCGTCATCAATCTCCATCTCGCCCAGAAAAATGCTTCCTGAATCCAGGCTCACCCGCCCCAGCGTCGTATCCCGAATCGCCCGCGGCTGCTCCCAGATTTCCTTCAGCATGAAGTGCTTGTAGCCGCCCTTTTCCGCCTGAATCGGATCCCACTGAATCCTCTGCAATTGCCGCTCGATCGCCTTCCCATTGAAGTCCGTCAGCTTCACGCCATCCAGCGTCAGAATTGCCATATCCCCGTCGGCCAGAAAATAAATATCCCGTGTGTGATGCAGAATTCCCGGTACATCCGACGCAACAAAGAATTCGCCTTCGCCCACCCCAATCACGACCGGAGGCCCCGACCGCGCTGCGATAATCTTGTCCGGCTCAGCCGACGACAGAATCCCCAGCGCGAACGCGCCAGTCAGATGCTTTACCGCGCGACGCACCGCGTCCTCCAGCGAAATGGGGCCGCCGTCCTTCTCCGCACCTTTCTGAATCTCCTCGATCAGGTGCGCGATGATCTCCG
>Ga0207674_10000909_pt1 | contig 38609 bp, 32 predicted proteins | sample KBSCornC72_FD_184303 | JGI IMG/M metagenome (GOLD analysis project Ga0207674, IMG submission 184303) | Corn rhizosphere microbial communities from Kellogg Biological Station, Michigan, USA - KBS Corn C7-2 (SPAdes) (version 2) | ecosystem: Host-associated > Plants > Roots > Rhizosphere > Soil ... | reverse complement strand
ATCGCGCTGTTTATTGTCAGCGGTCTACCCGACCGACGTCGAGCAGTACGTGGTCGAGCTGGTCAACCGCGCCCGCGCCAACCCGGCCGCCGAGGCCGCGAAGTACGGCATCGCCCTGAACGAGGGCCTGCCCGCCGGCACGATCACCGACGCCGCCAGGCAGCCGCTGGCCGTCAACCCGTTCCTCGTCGATTCCGCCCGCAAGCACAGCCAGTGGATGATCGACCACGAGACCTTCAGCCACACCGGCGTAAACGGCAGCGACCCCGGCGACCGCATGGCCGCCGCCGGCTACACGTTCGACGCCCCCTGGTCCTGGGCCGAGAACATCGCCCTGCGGTCCTACAAGACCGGCTCGCCCCACACGGACGTCTACGACGCGATCGAGCGCGACCTGTTCGTCGACATCGGCATCGACGACCGCGGCCACCGCGTCAACCTGCTCGCCGCGCAGAACAACGAGATCGGCGTCGGCGCCGCCAGCGGGGCGTACAGCTACTACAAGGCCGCCATGCTCACCCAAGACATGGCCTCCGCCGGTGACAGCACCTTCCTCACGGGCGTGATCTACACCGACACGGTGAGCAAGGACAAGTTCTACACCCCCGGCGAAGGCCTGGGCGACGTCACCGTCACCGCCACGCGCGTCGCCGACGGCGCGACCTTCAGCACCAGGAGCTGGAGCGCCGGCGGCTACTCGCTGAAGCTCGCCGCCGGCACGTATAAGGTCACCGCCAGCGGCGGCAAGCTCGGGCAGACGATCACGCTCGACTCGGTCACGATCGGCCAGGACAACGTCAAGCGCGACTTCACGCCCGCGCCGGCCACGCCGACGCCGACACCGACGCCAACCCCCGCGCCGAAGCCGAAGCCGACGCCCACCCCCACGCCCCCCAAGAGCGTGCCGGACACGGCGGCGCCGAGGGCGGCGATCCACGCCCCGCGCAAGCGCGAGGCGAGCAACTACTACCAGTTCACCGTGACCTACACCGACGCGACCGCCGTCAACGTCGCCACCCTGGGCGACGGTGACCTGATGGTGAAAGCCGGCGGTGGGTACGCGCGGGCGGTCCGGCTGGTCGGCGTCGACAGCCACGCGAACGGCAAGACCCGCACCGCCACCTACGAGGTCAAGGGGCCCAAGGGCGTCTTCAACCGGGTGCACAATGGTCTCTACACGGTCTGGATCGCCGCCGGCCAGATCAAGGACACGGCCGGCAACGCGATCCCGCCGCAGCAACTGGGGGCGTTCACGGTTCGCATCCCGAAGGCGGTGGCGGCGGCGACGCCCGCGCCGGCCGTGACGGCCTCGACAAAGAAGAAGACGACCAGCGACGTGCTCAAGTAATCTGCCTTGGCCGGCGCCAGACGGCGGGCGTGTCATTCTGAGCGCGGCGAAGAATCTGGCACGGAACGGCGAATAACGTGGCCTGCAAATCTCAGCCAGATCCTTCGGAGTACCTCAGGATGACACTCGCGCACTGGGCGCATGGCGTTGCGAATCAGCGATTGGCCGCCGACTTGATCGCCTTCACGGCGTCTTCGAAGCGGGCGGGGAGGCGGACGTCGGCCTGGGGGAAGGCCTTGGCGATGATCTCGACGTTGGCGTGAAGCGCCTTTACGCGATCCCACTCCGCCGACGTATTGGTGGATGCGGGCACGTTGGCGGAGGCGGTGGTGGCGCCGGCGTCGGGCGTTGCGGCCGCCGGACGGAGGCGGGTCAGCAGGCGGAGGTAGCCGTCCGGTGCGTACTTGGCGGCGGCGGCGAACTTGGCGCCCTCGACGTCGGCGGCTTCGTCCATCTCCGAGCCCAGTGTGTCCTTGACGAGCAGGTCGACCAGCTTGGCCGACTGCCGGTTGATCGCCACCGCCCGGCCGGCCGGTGGGGCGGGTTGGGTCGTCGGGCGCGACGTCGCGTCGGCGACGGGCGGCGTCGTGGGCAGGCCGGTGGCCTTCAGCGAGCGGGCGGCGAGCAGGTTCGAGATCTCCCGCGCGATCACGCCCGCCAGCTCCGACTCGTCCTGCATCTGCGCCAGCATCCCGCGCGACACGCAGATCGTCCGCGGCCAGACGGCGCACGCGATCGGCTGATCCGTCTTGAGCAGCAGGTACGAGTATTCGACGTCCGGCTTGGGCGTGTTGATGGTGATCAGGCTGCCGACGAGGACGAGGTAGTCGTTGAGCTGCGCGTCGGCGTCCACGCCGAACCGCTTGGCGATCGCCTGCCGTGCGGCGGCGACGATCTCGTCGCGGGCGCGGTCGTCGATGACGGGTTGCGTGAGTGCGACGGCGGCGGGCGCGGTGCTCGTCGGCGACGTCGGCGACGCGACGGCAAGCGGGCGCGTGGTGGGCTGGACGTAGACGGGCGTCGCGTAGCTCTGCGGCGTGTAGTTCGCCGGGATGGTGACCGGATCGGAAAACGGCTCGAAGTAGCACCCACCGCCGAACAGGCCGGCGAGGGCAAGTGAAAGCAGTGTGAGGGCTGGACGGCGACGAAGCGGCTTCAAGTCGGGACTCCCGAACGAGCGGACGTGACGGTCGCGCGCGACGGGTCTTGCCGCCGTGCACGAGGTGTCCGAGCTCACCTCAGAGTTTAGCTTCCGCGGCCGCCTTCACAAAACGTTCCTTGTTCGTCGCGCCAGTTTTGCCCGAGCCGACTTGCGCGGTTATGCGGGCGATGCGGTCTGCGGTGCCGGGGTGGGTGCTGAAGAGCTTGGCGGAGCCGCCCTTGCGTTGTTCGAGGCGTTTGAGGAAGCGGGTGAGGCCGTTGGGGTCGTAACCGGCGTCGGCGAGGTATTGAACGCCCTTGGCGTCGGCGGCGTGTTCCTGATCCTGATTCCAGCCCGATCGCAGGACGGTATCCGTCAGGAAGCTAGCCCCCTGCGAGAATTGCGCGAACTGGCGATTCGCCGCCGAAGCGCCCTGAATGAGCGCCTGGTTGAACTTGGCACTCTTAACGACGTTGTATCCGTCGTGGTTGAGAACGTGCGCGATTTCGTGCGCGAGAACGCCAGCTAACTCCGACTCATCCTGCATAGCGGCGATAGCGCCGCGGGTCACCATGATGTATCCGTTCGGGCCGGAGTAGGCGCCGAGATCGGGGGTATCAAGTACACCGAAGACCCAATTGCCGTCGGGGTTCGGTGTCACCGATGCGACGGTCAGCCCGACCATCGTGACGTACTTGGTTAAGTCGGGTTTGTCGAACAACGGCCATTGGTTCGTCGCGGCAATGGCAACGGTCTGTCCGAGTTCGTCTTCGTCCCGCTGACTCAGTGTCAGATACGAGATGGCGCTGCTGGTCGCGTCGGCGTACTGCTGGACTTGTCCACCTCGTCCGCCCGGGATCATGCTTCCAACATTTCCCAGGGAGAATCCTGAACTGCCGAGGATGTCAGCGCCGCCCTTGCCGCCACCACCTCCACCGCTTCCGGAACAACCGATGATCGGGAGGAGCAGGACCGTTATGAGCGTCTTTTTGATCATTGAAGTCTCCTCACTTCGCCGCGCCGACGTGCCCGTCGGCCTCAAACTTGGGTAGCTCACCCCCGGTCAGACTCCCGCGGAGGGCGATCATCCGTTCGAGACCGGTGGTATTCCGGTTGTTACCCTTTGCCCACTTGCCGGCGTCATCTCCAACGCCCCGACTCGCGAGGCCCGCGTCCGCCGGAGACGTCTTCTTGGTGGCGGTAAGGCCGCCTCCTCCCCCCGCGTCCTTCGAACTTACGGAGTTCTGATGAATATAACCTTCGTAATCTCCGAACTTCACCTTCAACCAACTCCCCTCGCGCGAGAGGATTTGCAGCTTGTCGCCCATCTTGAGGTTGGCTACGGCCTTGTAGTCGGCGCTGGTGCCGGCGCGGACTGCGGCCGTCGGGAGCTTGACGTACGCGTCTTCCGCCGACGCGGTCATCGCAATGGCCACGGTCGCCGCGGCGACGAGCAGGCGGCCTGGTTTGAGCCTGGTTTTCATGTTTGGCCTCATTTTTCCTTGGCGACGTAAACGCCGTTCCATTCTGGCTCGGGTGGGTTCTCAATATACTCGATCACCCGACCGAGCAATGTATCCGTCGGACCGTCGTCGGGAAAGTCTTTCTTGAGCGCGACGAGGATTTCCCGCGCCCGCTCAAATTGCCGCTGCCGGTATAGCGCGAGCGCCGCTTCAAAGGGCGCGACGTACGACGGCGAAACCGCGCCCGCGTTACGCTCGGCGATCAGTTCGAAGACCTCGATAGGAACGGCCTTCCCCTTGACGGCTAAAAGGTCGAGTTTTCGAAGGAAAAACTGCTCGGCGACAATGGCCGCCGTCGTCTCACTGAGTAAGATCCGGGTCCCGTACATCTTATTCGCCCCTTCGAGTCGGCTGGCGAGATTGACTGAATCCCCGATGACCGTATAGGAGAATTTGAACGTCGAACCGAGGTTTCCGACGACCATCGTCCCCGAATTGATCCCGATCCGGCTGTAGATTTCGACCCCCGACATTTCCAGCAATCGTGGCTGAATGGCCGTTTCCCGCGCTCGCATTTCCAATGCGGCTCGGCAGGCTCGCACCGCGTGGTCCGGTTGGTTCGTCGGGGCGTTCCAGAAGGCCATGATGGCGTCGCCGATGTACTTATCGACGGTGCCGTTCACGCCGAGGACGACGCCGGACATTTCTTCCAAATAGAACTGGAGAACTGCGGTGAGGCGTTCGTCCTTGATCGATTCGGTCAGGGCCGTGAAGTTCGCCAGATCGGTGAACATGACCGTCATGTCGCGCCGCTGACCGCCCAGGCCGAGTTTCCGCGGGTCTTTGGCGATCTCGTCGGCCACCTCCTTGGAGACGCTTTGCGCGAACGCTTTCAGGATGAACCGGCGCTGGCGGAGCTCGGTGAGATAGCTGTACGAGAGGCCCACAAACGCGGAGACCATCGCGGCCGCGAGTGCGGCGGACGGGGGCATCCAGCGGACGTTGTCGTTGTCGAGGAACAGAGAGGCGCTGACGAAGAGCACGACCGTCAGACCCGCAACGCCACCGACCAGTTTCAGGGGCACGCGTCCGGGGATGACCGTCCCGATTGCGGAAACAAAACAGCCGAGCATCAACACCCCGAAGCGCGCCCACATGCCGCACGGTGTCACGCGCTGGTTCGTCAACATGTTTTGCAGCGCCGTCGCGTGAATCTCCGTGCCTGGATAAATCGACGACAGTGGCGAGCTCTTCTGGTCGTAGGTGGCCTTGGTGATCGCGCCAATCAAGACGATCTTGTCCTTGAATGCGTCGGGCGGGAGCGGCGCGGGCTTACCGCTGTCGGCCTCCTCGTACGCCTGAATGGCGAGCGCGGCCGGCACGTACTGGAATGTGACCGGCCCTTTCTTGTCGGCGTGGGGTCCGTAGTAGCGGAGGAGAAACGGCTTGCCGGCCCACGCAGGCGGCTGGCGACCCAGGCGTTTCACCGTGGCCAGCGCGAGGCTGTCGTGACCGAGGATAACGGGTTCGTACGTCCGAACGATCGAGCCTCCTTCGGAGTTGATCGCGCCAAGCGTCCGGCGGTTCGTGGGTGGGGTCGGGATCGTCAGGGTTTTGGCGTCGACGGCCGTCGACGCCATGATGACCGGCGTTGCCGACGCGTCGATCGCTTCACCGAACTGCTGGTCATCCTTGTCAAATCTGTCGTAGACGCTGGTCTTGTCGAACAGCATGTCGAAGACGATCGCCTTGGCGCCGACGGAGTCGAGGTACGTCACGACCTCCCCCCAATACTTTCGCGGCCAGGGCCAGCCGATCTTGCGAGCGTTGTCCATTGCGTCCAAGCTCGACGCGTCCACCGCGATAATCACAATCGAACTTCGCGCTTGACTGTCCCAGGGCCGGAATTTGTACAGCGAATCGTAAAACACATTGTCCAGCATCCGCACGGCCCCCAGGATCTTTGCCGGCGTCCAGAGGGCCGCGCCGATGGCGGCGCAGACGGTGGCGATGACCGCGGCGGCGAGCCACTTCTGGTAGAGCCGGTATTCGGGCAGACGAAGCGGGAGGCGCACGACTCGCAGTGTAGCGGCGGTTGGAATTCTGTCATGGGCCGCGGATGTCGCCGTTGCATCGTCCCGCTCGCGAACCGTTGTGAAAATTCCCCTCAGCCCCGATGATCCCGCGACCGATGACCGACCGGACTGGCCAACGTGCGCTGCGGACGACTTACCTCCTCGAAGGCATCCTCTCCTTCGCCGCCAACCTGCTCTTTATCGGCGTCTTCTTCTATACCAAGAACGTCTTCCACTGGGATCTCGTGCGGAACTTCCTGTTGGCGGCGGGGCAGGGGGCGGTGTACGTCGTGGCGTCCCTGTCGTCCCAAGGGTTGGCGAAGGTATTGGGGCCGCGGCGGCTGTTGATCTCGTGCAACCTGGCGCTGGCGGCGGTGGCGCTGCTCGGCGTGCTGGTGTCGTCGCCGGTGATTTTGACCGGCGCGATCATCCTGTACGTGCCGCTGATGGCGCTCAATTGGCCGGTGCTGGAGGCGGCGGCGGCGGCGGGGGCAGACCCGCACACGCTCTCCCGGCGGATCGGGATGTACAACCTCATCTGGGCGGGCACCGGGGCGATGGCGGTGGCGGTGCAGGGGACTCTCATTCGCATTGACCCGCGGTTGGTGTTTGCGGTGCCGCTGGGGATTCATCTGGTGATCGTGGGGATCATCGTGAGTCGTCGGGGTTATGGAATTCCGGATGAAGACACGGTTGCTGAAGCAACCCAGCCAACGGCGGCGCCGGGACATGTGCATATCGATCCCGAGCCTGCACTAGTAAGACAGCGCACGCTCGCGCTCTGGTTGTCGCGGATCGCGTTGCCTTCGACGTACGTCGTCATCTACAGTTTGTCCGCGCTGATGCCCCTCTTGCCCGTGATGCAGAAGCTCGACACGACGACGCAGACCGCCGTTGGCAGCGTCTGGATGGTCAGCCGCTGGGCGGTCTTCTGGGCGCTGGGGGCGACGCTTTTTTGGCACACCCGGCCGATGCTGTTGCTGGTCGCGGCGACGCTCATGGGGGCGGCGTTCATCGGCGTGACGGCGCCAGTCGGCCTCGCCGGGATGATCGTCGCGCAAATCTTTCTCGGTGCGGCGCTGGGGTTGATCTACACGGCCAGTCTTTACTTCGGCATGGTGCTCAGCGAAGGCAGCACCGAGCACGCCGGGTATCATGAGGCGCTGATCGGGCTGGGGCAGGTCCTGGGCCCGGGTGCGGGGGCGTTGACGCAGTGGCGCTGGCGGGAGAGTTTGCCGGCCAGCGCGATCGCGGTCAGTTCGTTGATCGCGGTCAGCGTCGTCGCGGCGGGCATTGCGGCGGTGAAAGCCCGTAGGCAGGAGTAGGGGGTTGGAATAGACTGGAAACAAATCAACAGTAGCCAGAAGTCAGAAGCCAGTAGTCAGAAGAGAAAGGAACCGGCCATGCGATCGATATCGACTCTACTTATTCCCTGGGTGCCGCTTCTGGCGCTATTGGCGGGCGGCTGCGCGGTCAGCGATCGCCAGATCATTGACCAGGCCGACAGCGCCCACAGTGGCCTCAAGCCGGCGGTCATGACCGACTCCGAATTGGCGGGCTACATCCAGGCCGTCGGCGACCGCATCGTCGATGCCGCCAAGGAGGCCGACCGCAACAAGATCGGCCCCAAGACGCATTTCCAGGACGAAGATCGCACCTGGATGTTTTCCAACCGCATGCAGTTTCACTTCGTCAACAGCAAGACGCTTAACGCCTTCACCACCGGCGGCGAACACATGTACGTCTACACGGAGCTCTTCCAACTCTGCAAGGACGAGAACGACCTGGCGGCGGTCATGAGCCACGAGTACGCCCACGTCTATTGCCGCCACGTGCAGAAGGGGACGCAGCGGCAGTACGCGATCATCGGTGGGGCGCTGGCGGCGGGGGCGGCCGGCGCGGTCGCGGGCGGCAAGGAACACTACGCCGAGTACGGCACCGCGGCCGGTGGCGCGGCGCTGGCGGCGGGGCAACTCGTCGGCACCCAGTTCACCCGCGGCGACGAGGCGCAGGCGGACGAATTCGGCTTCTACTTCTACACCCACGCCGGGTGGGATCCGCAACTCTTCGGCCGATTCTTCCAGCTCATGATCGACAAGGGCTATGACAAGGGCGTCGCCTTCCTCTCCGATCACCCCACGCTCGCCAGTCGGGTGCAGACGGCCAAGGAGCGGGCGGCGAACTTAAAGGCGGACGAGCGGAACCTGCAGCGGCCGCCGGTTGCGGACGCCGCGAAGTTCAAAAGCCTGCAGGTCCGCGCCGCCCGGCTCGCCAAGACCATGCCCGACGACGCCAGCCTCGCCAAATCACAGGAACTGCTCCAGGCCCTGCCTCGAAGCTGCCTGACGCCGGCCATCCAGGCGGACCAGGTCGCCGCGCAGAAGAAGCTGCAGGCCGACCTCGAGGCGCAGGAGAAGACTCAGCGGGGAAGCGCCAAATAGTCATCTATCACGCCCGATGTGAAATTGGGCGAATTGTCCGGCGCCACCCCCGCCATGCGGGCGTGAAGAATCCGTGCGTCGGGAATAAAACCACCCCCTCGGGCGACTTTATTGTCGGGCTAGCTATCGCGCGGGCCACGTCGGTCTCGGTCTACCTATTGAGGACTGCATTCATGAACCGTGTTTCCAAGGTCGCCGCCCGGGTTGCGGGCGCGTTGTTCGTCGGCGTTTCGCTCGGCTTCGTCGGATTGTCGCAAGTCGCCAGCGGGGCCGACCCCAAGCCGGTGGACTTTAACAAGGACGTTAAGCCGATTCTCAACAACAGTTGCGTGAAGTGCCACCGCCAGGACCAGCGCAACCCGCGCGGTCCAGCCGGTGGGTTGCGGCTTGACGACAAGGCGTCGGCCCTCAAGGGCGGCAAGTCCGGCCCGGCGATCGTGCCCGGCAAGGCGGACGAAAGCCTGCTGGTCAAGCTCCTCGCCGGGCCGACAAAGGTGGGCGATCACGATCTCTCCGGCATGCCCAAGCCCCAGCGCGGCAAGGAATTCGCGCCACTGGCCAAGGAAAAGGTGGACGTGCTCAAGCAGTGGATCGACCAGGGCGCGAACTGGCCCGGGTAGTCTGCGCGAAATAATGACGGATGGGTGGCATTGGCAAGCTCTCAGGCTTGCCAGTGTTTTCGTGCGCGCGACCGCCGCACTGTAAGAATATCTGCCAAAATTTTGGCTTTTCGCTTGCACTTCGCCAAGGCCGCCGTCATCATGCCGCGTACTGCCAAAAAGTTGGCAGTTGCGAGCACGCACTTGGAGGTCCGATTGCCCGGCGACCCGATGCAACTCAGTAAGCGCGAGCGGCAGATCATGGAACTGATCTACGCCCGCGGCCGCGCCACCGCGGTGGACGTCGCCGCCGCCATGCCCGACGCCCCCACCCACACCGCCGTCCGCACGCTCCTGCGCATCCTCGAGCGCAAGGGCCACCTCACGCACCACAAGCACGGGCGCGAGTTCGTCTACACGCCGACCCGGCCGCGCGGCCAGGTCGCCCGCTCCGCGCTGCGGCGGCTGCTCGAGACGTTCTTCGACAACTCCATCGAACGCGCCGTCGCCTCCTACATCGCCGACCCGAAGACGCGGCTGTCGGACGAGGAAATCGCTCGACTGACGCAGTTGATCGAACAAGCCCGCCGCCGCGGGGAGTGAGCGCGCGACCGCAGCCGCACGTCTACGACTCTTTAACCCGACAGGGAAATTGCCATGTCGATGAGCATCGCAACCCACGCGTTCGCCGCAATTCTCGTGGAAGCCGCCGCCAAGGGCACGGTTTTGCTCGCCGCCGCCGCGATCGCGACGGTCGTGTCGCGCCGCCGCTCGACCGCCGCCGTGCGGCACTTGATCTGGTCGCTCGCGATCGCCGGCACGCTGATCCTGCCGGCGATATCGGCGACATTGCCGTCGTGGAACGTGCTGCCTTCATTATGGAATGCGGGAGGGACACGACGCGACGCAAACGGCGTGACGCCCGCGGTCCCGACGATGATCCCCGTCGTGTCGCGTCCGCCGGCGCCGACCGCCGCCGCAGAGCACGCCGATACCAATCACCCGGGAAACGACTCGGCGCGACCGCCCGTCGGCGAACGATCAACGACGTCCGAAACTGCCGCCGCCGGCGCATTCGCGTCGCGCGTCGACACCGGGCGGGGCGTATCGATCGACTGGATTCTCGCCGCGTGGTTGGCCGGCTTCTCCGCTGTCATGGCGCGCTGGCTACTCGGCCGAATATGGTTGCACCGCCTTGCCCGCGGCGCGGGGGTTTTGCGAGCCGGCCCGATTGCCGATTCGGCCGCGCAAGCGATGCGGGAACTTCACGTCCGCCGCCCCACCGACCTCCTGACCAGCCCTCGGTGTTCCACGCCGATGACTTGGGGCGTCATCCGTCCCAAGGTGCTCCTGCCCGCCGGCCTCGCAACCTGGCCTGCCGAGCGCCGGCGGCTCGCCCTCCTGCACGAACTGGCGCACGTCAAACGCTACGACGCCCTCACGCAGGCGATCGCCTGTCTCACCCGCGCGGTTTACTGGTTCAACCCGCTCGCCTGGCTGGCGTCGCGCGCCCTCGCCAGGGAGCAGGAGCACGCCGCCGACGACCTGGTGCTCGATCGCCACCGCCCCGCCAGCGACTACGCCCAATTCCTGCTCGACGTCGTGACAGACAATCTCCGCGCCCCGGCCGGTGCGATCGCGATGGCTCGCCCCGGCACGCTGGAGCGTCGCGTGCGCGCGATCCTCGACGGTGACCGCCCGCGCGGCCGGCTTAACGTCCGCCACCTCGCCCTCGGCGTCGCCGCCGCCTTCGCCGTCATCCTTCCGATTGCCGCGTTGAGCGCGCAAGCACCGCGAGCCGCGGAAAAGTCACCGACCTACGCCGGCCGCATCCTCACGCCCGACGGCAAGCCCGCCGCCGGCGCACATGTCTTTCTGTTAGACCTCACCCTCCCCACGGAGCGCCAGCAAATCGCCGCCACGCAAGCCGGCGCGGACGGCAAGTTCCATTTCGACACCGATCCAAACGCCCATCCTACCGGCATCACCTTCGTCGCCGTCGCCCCCGGCTTCGCCGCCGCCAGCGTATTCGCTTTCGCCGGCGACGACCCGGAGAACGAGATAACCCTCGCCCCGCCGACGACCGTCCGCGTCACCTTCCTCGACCCCGGCGGCCATCCCGTCGCGGGCCTCCGCGTCACGCCGACGATGGCCTTCGCCCGCGCCCCGAGCGGCGACTTTTCCGCGATCTACTTCCCCGCCGATTACGCCGCCCGCCTCGCCCGCCAGACCAACGCGGCCGGCGCCGTCACCTTCGCCGACGTCCCCCGCGGCCACGGGCTGCGCCTGGAGATCGCGGACCCGCGCTTCGCCCGCCTGACCTACGCCGACGAGGTCCGCCTCGCCAACGAGCCGACCTCCCCGCCCGCCACCGTCCGCCTCCAACGCGGCGGCTCGATCTCCGGCGTCGTCCGCTACGGCCCGACCGGCCAGCCCGCCGCCGGCATCCGCCTCGTCGCCGGCGCACTCAGTCGCACCGGCGTCGGCGCCGGCTGGGGCGCCGCCGTTACCGACGCGCGCGGCGAATACCGCATGGACCAGATCGCCGCCGGCGATTACAACGTCGCCGCCAACTTCAACGACGACCTCGACCACCCCTGGGCCGCCGCCGCCCTCGAAAACGTCCACGTCGGCGACGGCCAGAACCTCGCCGGACAGGACCTCACGCTCGTCAAAGGTGGCCTCCTCACCGGCCACGTCGTCCGCGCCGACACCGGCGCCCGCGTCCCCGAGGCGTACATCGGCGTCTACGGACCCGATCATCCCAAATCCACCGGCATGATCAGCGGCATCAAGACCGACGCCACCGGCGCTTACGCCCTCCGAGTCGCGCCGGGGGCGCAATACGTCTATCTTTCCGGTCGCGCACCCGACGGCTACCGCTCGCCCAAAGCGGCCGACGTCACCGTCGCCGACGGACAAACCGTCGTCGTGGATTTCACGCTCGAGCCCAAGCCCGGCAAGCCCGTCACCGGCCACGTCGAAGGCCCCGACGGCAAACCCGTCGCTGGCGCGAACGTCGCCGTCGAAAGTCCGACCGGTCGCATGGACGACCTCGCCACCACCACGACCGACGCGCTAGGCAATTTCTTCTTCCGGGCCGTCGGCCCGAATTCACGCCTTCGCGCCGGCCGAGGGTCGCTGGGCACTTGGCGCCCCGTCGCCGTCAACGGCGGCGAAGAAGACGTCACGCTCGAAATTACCAGGCGCGTCCCCCACGCCGTCAGCGGACTGGTAACCGATCCGCAAGGCAAGCCCATCGCCGGCGCGCGTGTCCAGGTGATCACGCACGAGGGCCAGTTCGGCACGGGAATGGGCCGCCCCGAGCTGACCGACGCCGCCGGCCGCTACACGATCAAGGGCCTCGTCCCGGACGGGCGGTATTCCCTCGCCGCGGAGGCCGACGACTTCGGCGAAGGCGGCGCGCCCCTCAAGCTTGATCCGGAACAAGACGTCACCCAGGCCCAGACGATCCACCTCGATCCGCTGACCGCCCGCATCGCCGGCCGCGTGGTGGACTCGCAAAACCAACCCCTCGCCGGCATCCGCGTGGAAATCAACGGCGCCGGCAACGGCAACCGCCGCACGACCACCGACGCCGCCGGCCATTTCTCTTTTAAAGTGCTCGACAAATCCGTCCCCCTGATCTTCCTGCGCGACCTCGACGGCAACCCCCAGGACACCCAGGCCGCCGTCGCCGGCAACCAGAACATCATCCTCAAAGCCGCCCCCTTGAAACGCCGCTGACGCTACTTCGACTTCGTGATCTTGGGCGTCACGACGAGCTGCGGCTTCATCGACTGGGCCGTCGGCGTCGCGCGGACGACGGCGTTCTTCCTGCGCCCGGCGACCGGGCGCTTGGCGGCCGCCGTGTTCGTGATCGTTCGGGCCGTCGCGGTCGTGGTCGTCGTCTGGCCGTTGATCGGCCCGACGGCTTCGATCGACAGATCGGCGGCGCTCAGTCGGATGTCGCCTTTTACTTGCGTCTGGTCGACGGGCAGGATTTTCTCGGAGTCGACCAGGCTCGCCGTGCCCGTGTACGTCGGCCCGAACTTCAGTTCGGTGGCGGTGCCAGCGGCGATCTCGTCGAAGTTCGTCAGCACCGGGACCGACTTCCCGTCCAAAAATGCGTCCACGCGGAAGTTCTGCCGCAGCGGATAATTCTGGATCTTCCCGCGCTGATCGTAGTACACGATCGCGATCGTGTACCCCACCTGCGGCACCGGCGTGTTCCAACTCGCCAGCTCCAACCCGCCGCCTCCGAACGCGACCTGGTCGAACTTGATCTGCCCGCCGTCGGGCGTTTTGGCGGCGGTCACCGCCGGGAGCGAGCTGTCGCCGAAGAGGCCGATGTCCTTGAAGACCGATCCCTTGTACGACGGGTTGCCCAGTGTGTACGCCGGCTGAAGCGTCTTGGGGTCGGGCGTCAGTACGAACAAATCGAAGTCGCCCGGCCCGAACCACCGCAGCGAAATGTTGAACCGCCCCTGGCCGCTGATGATGTCCGAGAGCTGTTTATCGGTCACCGCCGGGCCCTGCGCCAGCGCTAGCTGACCGTTCCGCAGCACGATGTCCCCCTTCGACTGCAACTGGTTGATCAGGTGCTGATCTTCCTCCGGCCGTCCGAACTTGGAGTTCGGATCGACATAGGTTTGGAGGAGGGCGTATTGCCCGGGGCTGTCGGTGACGGCCGAGACGTCGGTCTTGCCCTGTCCCTTGTTGCCGAAGGCGACCTGGCGTTTGTTCGCGGTATACAGTGCCCGCCCCGTGAGGCTGACCGCGCTGGGCGCGAACGGCGGCTGATCGTAAACGCTCACCTTCGTCCCGCGGATCGCCAGCGTGCTCGAAGGCGTCACGAGTTGCGACTGGTGCTCGATCCCCGCCTCTTCGATGTCGTAGCGCGTCCGGCCATACGGCATGCCCACCTTCGTCTTCACCGTGCTCCCCTGCTGGATCGCCTGCATCAGCTTGCAGACGCCCAGGCGGTCGAGCGTGATCGTCTGGTCCGGCGGGATCAGCACGCGGACCGCCGACTTCGGGCCCGTGCGGAACTCGGCGCCTTCGGTGACGTTCATGCCGACGGTCGCCTTTTGCCAGGGCTTGTCGGCGCTGTCACGGACCTGGACGAGGCCTTCGACGCCGGTGACGGTGATGGTCAGCACCCCTTGCTGGGTGGTGGTCGATTCGGCGCGAAGCGCCTCCGAAAGGACCCCGATCGCCAAGCCCGCCACCGCCACCAGCCTCAGGATGCGCATCGTCATAGGTTCTCCAGTTTACCCAATCGGACGGTTCGAGCGTAGTCGTTTATCTTTTAAGTGTTTCGGTCGTGGGGCGGTGCGGATTTCACTTGTAATCCGGGTGCGAATCCGTAGAACAAGTACCTGCGTGGGTTGACCGACATGTGGGGGCGTGTCGGCTTGGAGGTCGCTGTCGAAGGAGTTGGAAAATGTCCCCGACGATCCGCGGGTGTTGCGCGGTCCTGATTCTCGGTGTGCTTGCTGTGCGGAGCGAAGGGGCGATCATTCGGACGTCCCGGCACGCTTCGACCAGCAACCATACCGTCAGCACGACCACGTCCGGCCAGAAATCGATCCTGATGACCGTCGATCCACTGAACGTCGCCGCGTTCTCGCTCGACGTCACGTTCGAAGCCCAGAAGGTCGAATTCGGCGGGCTCAAGGGGATGAACGGCTACGTCATCGACTTCTTCCAATTCAGCACCGACGGCAACGCGGGCGGCATCCTGAACATTCACGGCTACTACCCCGGCTTCAACGACCACCGCGAACCGGTGGACGGGCAAGTCATCACCGGCGTCGAGCCCCCGCCCGCGGGCGAAGTCGATATCTTCCAACTCTCCTTCCTCGACAACGCCCCCGATCAGGACAAGGTCTTCAACGTCTTCGCCAGCGACAACGCCGACTACATCACCGCCTTTAACACCGACACCGGCGAGCTGACGTCTGCCATCGGGCCGTACAACCCGACGACCGACCGCGGCGTGGACGGCGCCATCTCGACCGTCGTCGGCATACCGACTACGCCGCTCCCCGGTGGACTGGCCGCGGGGTTGGTGTGCGGCGCCGGGGTGCTGTTGCGGGCCAACAAAGGCCGGCGCCACTGCCGCGCGTAGACGGGATTTCAGGCCCCCAATTTGTGGCGGGGGCGAATAGGCGGTTTTGCAAGGAGTTCATACGATGTCGTTCAAGATCAGGGGTGTGTACGCGCCGACCGGCGCGATGGTCGGGGTGGCGTCCTCGTTGTTGTCGTTTCTGCCCGCCCCCGACGCCGGGGCGGCCATCATCCGCACGTCGAAGCACGCCTCCACCAGCAACCACACGGTGGCGACCACGACCTCCGGCCAGCGGTCCATCATCATGACCGTCGACCCGCTCGACGTCGCGTCGTTCAACCTCGACGTCCTGTACGAGACCGAAAAGGTCGAGTTCGTCGACATCAAGGGACTCAACGGCTACGTGATCGACGGTTTCGACAACGTCACCGAGGGGACCTTCGGCGGCGTGTTCGACATCCACGGCTATTTCCCCGGCTTCAACGACGCGGCGGTGGGCGCCAACGACGCCGCCGCGGCACCGGCGGGCCCGCCCCAGGGCGAGGTGAACATCTTCGAACTGACCTTCCTCGACCTCGCCCCCGCCGAGGATAAGACCTTCACCGTCCAGGCCGGCCTGTTCGGATACATCCGCTCCTACAACGACACCGACGGCACCTTCGACATCGCCAACGGGCCGTACGATCCGGCCACGGGCATCGGCGTGGATCCCGCGATCTCGACGGTCGCCGGGATCACCGCGGCGCCGCTACCGAGTGGCCTCACCGCCGGCGCCATCGGCGGAATCACCGCGCTGGCGACCGCCCGCCGCAAACGCCGCTCGTAGGGCTCGCTTGAAGCGAGCGGAATCGTGACGCGCTTGCGACGCCATAGTTTATTGAGAGTCAGAAAAAGTCTTGGCCGGTTCGAAGTCCCGGTATTCGCGGGTGCCACAGGTCGCGGTACTCCGAGACCTGTGTGTTCCGGCATGCGGCGGAGCACAGGTCTGCGAGTACGCCGACCTGTGCCACCCAGACCGGACAGGATTAATCTGACCCTCAATGGCCAATGCACAGCCGCACGCGGACAGCGAAACGAAAACGGGGCATCGGCCATGCCGATGCCCCGTCGCGTTTTGATCTCGATCTCGCGTGGCCGGCGGTTACTTCAGGTCCACCGCCTCCACGTTCCCCGTCATCGGCCCGAGCTTGGCCGCGACGTCCTTCAGTGCCGCGGTGAAATCCCCCGGCTTGAACGTCGCCTCGTCGCCGACCAGCGCCAGCAGCTTCTCGTCGATCATCTTCTGAACGTCGTCGATGCCGCCGGGGTTGGACCCCTTCTTCATCGACGCCGCCAGCGACGCCAAGCCCAGCGCCTGCTGCTGCGCACCGCGCAGGCCCGCGTCGGTCGCCAGCGCCGCGTCGGCCGAGATCTTTTTCAGCAGACCCGCCGTGTTTCCTGCGGTCGGCTTCATCTCCGCCACGCCCGTCGCCAGCTTGTCCGCGATCGCCGCGATCGCCTTGGCGGTGCTCGCCATCTTGGCCTTGTCGTTGGCGGCGGCCTTCAACTCACCGGCCGGGCCGTCCAGCGACGACGAGAGGTTCTTGAACATCCCCAGGTGACCCATCGCCTGGTTGTACGCGTCCTTCAGCAGCTTGTCCGACGTCCCCGCCGTCGTCGCACGCTCGGCCAGTTGGTTCATCGCGTCCCGCAGGCAGATCACCTGACCCGCCGCCCACACCTTGGTGCCCCAGAACCCGCCCGGCTCACGCCAGTGCGGCGGCTCGAGCGACGTATAGTACGCAAGCTCGAAGATCGGCTGCGGGTGACCCGCCTCGATCAGCTTCGAGTCGATCGCCAGGTGGCAGGACGTGCACTTCTCCGCCCGCGCCAGCACCGGGCGCGTGTCGTACAGGCCGAACTCCTTCAACAATTTCTGATGTTCCGGCGACTTCGTGCTGTACGGCATCTCCTCGGCCTTGGTCACCGCGTAGCCGCACTGCTTCCGCAGGCCGTCCGCCCCGCCCGGCTGGTTGTGCGGCTTCTCCCACTTCTCGTACGGACCGTGGCAGGCGTTGCACGTCACGCCTTCCTTCACGTTGAACTTCGACATCTGCAGGTTTGGCGGCGCGACCAAGGCGTGGCAACCGGTGCACAGCGGGCTCTCGTCCGGCTTTTCCTTCAGGCCCAGCGCTTGCGTGATCTTCGCCGAGTCGGGCTTGGTCAATGTCTTATAAGCGTCGGAGTGCTTGTCCGGCTGGCCGCCACCGGTCCCTTCCGCCCACGTGAGGTACTCGTTCCCCGCGGGCTTGGGCGGCGCGTTGGGCTTGGGGTTGCCGTGGCAGTTCGCGTTGCTGCAACCGGCGGCGCCCTCGAACTTGTATCCGAGCGACACGAGCTGGGCCGACGGCTGCTGCGGCGTCGGCGCCCCGAAGACCCACGCCAGCGGTCCGACGGTCAGTGTAAAAAGCCCCGCGGCGGCGACCGAAAAACCGAGCAGCTTTCGCGTGACGCTAGAAGTGTTTCGACCCATCTCAACTCCGTTTGATCCTGAACCGGTCTGTTTAAATCAACACCCAACGACAACGATCGGCAAGAGGTAACCGCGCCGCCAAAGGTTGTCAATTGAAAACCGCCGCCGCCGCGACCCGCGACGTCAGACTACGGATAAGTCTTCGGATATGCTACGGTTGCACTTGAGGCGCGCCCGGCCTCACCACATCGACGCCCGCGCCCGCTCCGGCCACGCCCGATCGTATTCGATGCCGCCAATGCGATCCTCGCTCAACCCCGCAAGGATCTGCCCCGGCGACGGCACGCTCGCCGGATCGACGTGCTTCGCGCCGTTCCACAGGTCTGACCGTACGATCGCCCGCGCGCATTGAAAGTAAACCGCTTCGACGTCAACCACGATCACGCATCGCGGCGTCTTCCCCTCCACCGCGAACGACGCCAACAATTCCGGCTCGGTCAATAACACCGCCCGCCCGTTCACCCGCATCGTCGTCCCCAAACCCGGAATGAGGAACAGCAACCCCACCCGCGGGTCCCGCACGATGTTCCGCAGCGAATCGGCGCGATTGTTCCCGCGCCGATCCGGTATGAACAATTGCCGACCGTCTTCCGATACCCGCACGAATCCCGGCAAATCCCCGCGCGGCGAACAGTCCAGCCCCTCCGGCCCCGACGTCGCCAGCGCCATAAATGGCGACGCCGCGATCAGCGCCCGGTAATGCGCCGTCACCCGATCCGTCTCCTTCACCAGCGACGTTTCCCCCGGCAGGCCATAGAGCGCTTCGAGCGCCTCCACGGTGGTGATCATATGGTTGGACATCGACCCCACATCTTATCCGATCAGCTCGTCTTCTGCTCGATTGGCCCCGTTCCGCCGCGGCGTTACGATACGCCCATGCCCGACACTGCGACCGCCGCCGTCGCCAGCATGCCCACCCGCGCCACCTGCCAGCAGGGTGTCGTCGCCGACCTCGGCCGCCGCCTCCTCGCCCGCGCCGCCGTAGATTGCCGCGCCGAAGAGGCCACCCTCTGGCTCCTCTCCGAAGACCGCCAGAACATGGAAGGAACGCTCAACGCCGGCAAAACGCCCGACGTGCTCGAGCAACTTTCCGTCCCCATCACCCAGAGCGTCGTCGGCATGGTCGCCTCGACCGGCGTCGGCGCCAGCATCGGCCCCGACGACTATCACCACCCCGTCGCCACGCAAGCCGGTGCCGCCGACACCCTCGCCATGATCGCCGCACCGGTTCTCATCCGCGGCCGACTCGCCGGCGTCGTCTCCGCCATCAACCCGCGTGGCGGCGGGCTCTTCTCCGCCGACGACCTCGAACGCCTCTCCTTCAACGCCTACCTCCTCGGGCTGATCCTGGCCGACACGCATGCCCTTTGACCTCCCCGACATCGCCGCCCAATCGCTCAGACGCGCGGACGGCGCGGGCGTGCGCGTCCTCGTCCTCGATTCCGGCGTCGAAACCATCCACCCCGACCTCGCCGCCGGCCCGCCCATCCGCACTTACCGCGTCGAAGCCGAAGGGGAGACCGACCGCCGCCGCATCGTCGAAGACGATCAGGGCGACGTCTACGGCCACGGCACCGCCGTCGCCTCCATCGTCCGCCACTTCGCCCCCGCCGCCACCATCGACAGCGTCAAAGTCATCGGCCGACCCGTCGGCTCCACCCACTTCGTTATCGCCGCCCTCCATTGGGGCATCGACCAGGGGTACGACGTCATCAACTGCTCGTTCACCTCCCAGGATGCCCAGCACCTCGCCCGCTACAAGGCCGCCGTCGATCGCGCCTTCTGCCGCAACGTGCAGATCGTCTCCGCGTGCAACAACCAGGAATACTGGCGGGTCGAGTTCCCCGGCTCCTTCCCCACCGTCATCTCCACCAGCTACGCCGACCTGCCGGGATTAAGCCTTCGCCGCCGCCCCGGCGAGCTGGTCGAATTCGTCGCCCGCGGCCAGAACGTCCGCGTCGCCTGGAAAGGCGCCAGCCACCGCGTCATCTCCGGCAGCTCCTTCGCCGCCCCCCACCTCACCGCCCTCGTCGCCCGCCTCCGACAACTAGAACCCGCTTGGAACCCCTGCCAAATCAAATCCGCCCTCTACACCATCGCCGCCTCCGGGCGCGATCCGGCCGCGGAAGAATAGAATGGTTTTGGCGCGACCAGCGCCGTCATCCTGAGCGCAGCGAAGGATCTGGCTGCGAATTTCGAGTCCACCCGCCCACCAATCCAGATCCTTCGGTCGTTGAAACTCCCTCAGGATGACAGTTGGGCGGGCATTCCGCCTTCGTCGCGGTTCAATCCTCCTCTTCCGGCCTCTCCTCCGCCGCCATCACATCCGGCGTCATATACTCCACGCTCCCGCCGCGCGACTTCCCCAGCAGCCGATCGACCACCTTCGCATCGAGCTCCCCCGCCCCCGATCCCATGTGTGCCCGCAGATTTTGCACCAGCCGCCGCGTGGTCGTCGGCGCGATCCGCGCCGCCGCGGGCGACGCCGCCGTCACCGTCGCCTCCGCCGCCTCCAGCACGTCCAGCGCCTCCGCCCCTTCTTCGGATAACCGCCCCGCCGAGCGCATCGCCATCAGCTCAGCCAGCGAAACCCGCCCCTCCACCGCCGCGTCCACCCAATCGTCTTCCGACGCCGGCAGGGGGGGCGCATCCGCCGCGCGCACCACGTCGCCCGCCGCCGTCGTCGTCCAGTGCCGAGGCATCGACATCGGCGCTACCTTACGCAGTCGCCCAACCATCCGCTCCCCACCGCCCACCGGCAGTTCGATCCCCCGAAGCGCCTTCGTCAACTCATCACTCAACCGCAGCGACCGCTCGATCTGATCCCGCTCCGCCGGCCCCAGGTTGATCCGCATCAGCAGATCTTCCGCGTCCGCCCGCAGCGCGCGACCCTCGAGGTACGCGTTCAGCGTGTCGTCCCAGTCCGCCTGCGGGAGTTTCCAATCCGTCATCACGCACCTGCCTTTTTCAGCGTCTGCTTCGCGCGCATCAGTTGTTCGAGTCGTTCCAGCCCGCGGTGCAGTCTCACCCGCACCGCGTTGTCCGTCATGCCAAGCCGCTTGGCGATCGTCGGCCCGTCCAACCCTTCGTAAAACCGCAATGTCACCACGATCGCCTGCCCGTCGGGCAATTGCGCGATCAGCTTCCGCATTGCCGCCCGCTCGTCCTCCTGCTCCGCCGTCGGCGTATCCGTCACGCCCGGGTCCAGCGCCGCCAATTCGGCGTCGTCGGTCGCCCGCTCGCGCCGCCGGCGTCGCGCGTCGATCGCCGTGTGCCGCGTGATCTTCGCCACCCACCCGACCAGCGCCCCCGGATCGTTCAGCTCGCCCAGGCTGCTCCACCCCTTGCAGACCGACGCCTGCACCGCGTCCTCCGCCTCGTGCGGATCCCCCAGCACCTGGTAAGCGATGGCGTAAAACAGCCGCTGGTTCTCGACCACCCGCCGCTCAAACCATTGACGAAGCTCGTCAACACTTGCCATGACCCACGCCACCTTCTCAAACCGGTCGGCCGCCGCACCGAGTGCCGGTCGCACCCGCCACACCACCCGACGATCTTGTTGAACGCTGCACGGAATCATAGGCAATCTGCGGCCGCCGCCCCCCACCGGACGTCGCAACCGTCACCGGCATTACACGCAGAAAACGGACAATTCCCTCACCCCCAAGTATTGCCCCGCGGGATCACTTTGGGGACACGACCGGCAATTCCAGGATCCCCGCCAACTCCCCCATCGCCGCCCGACACTCCTCCAGCAATTTCACGTCCGCCAAATCGTCCGCCCGCAATTCCTCGCGATAATGCCGCCCCACCCACCCCACCAGCCGCCCGTACAGCGCCTCATCCAGAAACACGCCTTGATGCGCCGCCCGCCGCTGCGCCTCCGTCAACGCCACCCGCAGCCGCAAACACGCCGGCCCGCCCCCATTTCTCATACTCTGCCGCACCGACACGAAATGCACCGCTCGAATCGGCGTCCCCGCGCCCAAGACACGTCCGATAACCGCGCAAGCCCGCGCGTGATGTTCGCACTCCGCCGGCGCGATCAGCGCCATCGTCCCGTCCCTCAGCGACACGATCTGGCTATTAAACAAATACGTCTCCACCGCCTCCGCCAGCGTCAGTTCCTCCTCCGGCACCTCGATGACGTGCAGCGGCCGCGACGACACTTTCCCAAACTTGTCTCGAATCTCCCCCAGCACCCGCGCCTGATCCACAAACGCCCGCGCATGGCACAGCAGCAGATTCTCATTGCTGACCGCCGCCACGTCGTTATGAAACACCCCCGCGTCGATCGCCGCCGGATTCTGCTGCGCGAACACGGCCCGCTCGCCCGCCAGTCCGTGCCGCCGCGCCAGCGCCCGGCACGCCTCCGCCGTCTGCCGCGCCGGAAACACCCGCGGCGTCTCCACGCTCGGCGGCGACACCTGCCGCCCGTAGACGAACACCTCCACCCCCGCCTCCCCGTGCGACGCGCAAAGCCGCATGTGGTTCGCCGCCCCCTCGTCCGCCCACCGCGCCTGCCGCGGCAGGGGGGGGTGATGCGCGAAATGTTCGCCCTCAGGAAAAATCGCCGCCAGCACACCAGCGGTCACGTCCGCCTCGATCGACCGGTGCAACTGCGAGATCAGGTTCGCCGGCGAAAAGTGAACGCGCCCGTCCGCGCAATCCGCCGACGGCGACACCGTCGCCGCGTTCGCCGCCCACATCGACGACGCGCTCCCCGCCGCCGCCAGCAGCGCCGCATCCTCCAACATCGCCGCCCGCAGCACCGCCCCATCCGACCCCCCAAACCCCACCGCCCTAAGCAACCCCAGGTCCGGCCGAACCTGCGGCGGCAACACCCCCTGCGCCACCCCCAGGTCCGCCAGAAACTTCATCTTCGCCAGCCCCTCCAGCGCCGCCTCCCGCGGCCGCGAAATACTCTGCCGGCTCCGCTGCGACGCGACATTCCCCCACGCCAACCCCGCATAATTATGCGTCGGCCCCACAATCGCATCGAAATTCACCTCAACGGCATCCACCGAATTTTCCTTCTGACTACCGGCTTCTGGCTTCTGACTTCTCTCGGCCTTCCAACATACACGCCACATTCACATCCCCCATCACGTTGATCATCGTCCGGCACCGGTCCAGGAACCAGTCCACCGGCAGCAGCAGCACGATGTACTGCGTCGGCAGGTTCACCGCCGTGAAGACCAGCGTCATCGTGACCAGCCCCGCCTCCGGAATCCCCGCCGCCCCCACCGACGCGATCACCGCCATGACCACCACGATCAGTTGCTGCCCGATGGACAGATCCTGCCCCAGCATCTGCGCCACGAACAGCGCCGCCATCGCCTCGTAAAGCGCCGTGCCGTCATTATTGAAGTTCGACCCCACCAGCGCCCCCATCGACGCGTTCTCCTCGCGCAAACCGACCTTGTCGCGCAGACACGCGTACGTGACCGGCATCGTCGCCGTCGAGCTCGACGTCGAGAACGCCATCACCAGCGCGTCCTTGATCCCCGAGAGCAATCGCATCGGCCGCACCCAAGACCCCACTGCGACGCGCCCCAGGTACCAGCAAGCCTGCAGCACCAGCGCCGCCAGCACCGCCACGATGAACCACCCCAGCGCCCGGAACACCCCGAACCCGCGCGGCCCCACCTCCCCCGCCACCGTGCAGAGCACCGCCAGCGGCACCAGGTCGATCACCCAGTGCAGCACGATCACGATCGCCTTGAAGCCGAGCTGGATCACCTGGTTGACGACCGTCATGTCGTGATCCCCCGCCAGCCGCCGCAGCGCCACCCCGAACGCCACCGCCAGGAAGACCACGCCGATCACGTTATTCTCCACGAGCGGTTCCAGCACGCTCTTCGGAATATTCTCGATCAACTGCCTGGCAATATCCCCCGCCGCCGGCTGGGTCGAAGGCTGCGTCGCCGGCGCCAGATGCGCGTGTCGGCCCGGCCGAACCACGTTCGCCACCAGCAGCCCCACCCCGATCGCCACCACCGTGTTCAGCACCAGCAGCAGCGCCAAATGCCCCGCTTTTCTTCCTTTCACGTTCGCATTCAAAATCGAATCGATCACCGCCACCAGGATCAGCGCCGGCGCCAGCGCCCCCAGGCACCGCAGGATGATCTGACTCACCACCTTCAGCGAAGCCGCCCCCTCCCCCCACGCCATCCCCACCGCCACCCCGAGCGCCAGCCCCACCAAAATCCGCAAATAAAGCGGCACCGCCCGATAAAGCCCGAGCCAGCTCCGCCCCCGCGGGCGTTCGTATTCCAACATCGGCGTCCGTTCTGCCATTCACCTCCCAGGCTGATGGGTGACGGGAGTATACCGACCCCTGCGGCCGAGTCAGTCAGACCAAAGGTGCCCGGGTAGCCGTGCGAGTAAAATCCAGCGATGCCCACACCCTCCGGAGCCCATCGAGACGCCATCCTGCGGAGTGACATCTGCGGGTGCTTCTATTGCTTGGCGATGTTCGGTCCCGCCGAAATCGTCGAGTGGACTGACGCCAACGAAAACGGCGTCGGCCAGACTGCGATTTGCCCCCATTGCGGCATTGACTCCGTAATCGGCTCCGATGGCGAACCGCTAACCGACGAGATACTTCGCGCGATGCACACCCGCGCATTCGGATGATCGTGCTTTCAATCCGCAATCCGCAATCCACAATCTGAAATCCCGACTCGCAACTCGCAACTAACAACTCGCAACTCCCCACCCCCCCGCCTAAACTACGCAGAACGCACATGCCCCACATCGGCCCCCTCCACCTCCCCGCCCCCTTCTGCCAGGCCGGGCTCGCCGGTTACTCCGACCGCGCCATGCGCGCCGTCGCCCGACGACACGGCTGCCCCTACGCCGTCACCGAGGCCATGCTCGACGTCATCATGCTCTCCGGCGGCCAGGGCCTCAAAAAGTCCATCGACATCGACGACAACGATCACCCCGTCGCCGGCCAGATCATCGGCTCCGAGCCCGACCAGATGGCCAAGGCCGCGCTGATCATGGCCCAGCACGGCTACGACGTGATCGACCTCAACTTCGCCTGCCCGGTCAAGAAGATCAAAAACAAGGCCCGCGGCGGGCACATGCTCATGGACGTGCCCCGCGCCCTCGCCATCCTCAAAACCGTCCGCGACGCCCTCCCGCCCAGCGTCCCCACGACCGTCAGCCTCCGCCGATCCTTCAACGAGACCCAGCAGTCCGTCGACGAGTTCTACCAGGTGTTCGACGCCTGCTGGGCGCACGGCTACGCCGCCGTCCGCGTCCACGCCCGCACCGTCGAACAAAAGTACAACGGCAAAAGCCGCTGGCCCGTCCTCAAGAAACTCAAAGAGGAGTATCCGAATCGCACCATCCTCGGCAGCGGCGACGTCTTCACCGCCCACGACGCCGTCCGCATGCTCAGGGAGACTGGCGTCGACGTCGTCTGGATCGCCCGCGGCGCCATCGGCAACCCCTGGATCTTCCAGCACGCAAGACAACTGCTCGAAGCGGAAAAGGGTTCAGAAGAGGGTTCAGGGTTTAGGGTTCAGGGTTCAGCAAATGCAGAAGACGAATCGAAAACCGGGACGGGGACGGTTTTCCCTCCTTCTTCTTCCCTGAACCCTGAACCCCGAACCCTGAACCCTCCTTCTATTCACGAACAACGCGCCGCCCTCGAAGAACACTTCGCCATCGCCATGCAGATTCACGGCGAACAACTCGCCGGCCGCCGCATGCGCAAGATGGGCATCAAATACTCCCGCTTCCACCCCCAGGCCCCCGACGTCAAGCGCGACTTCATCGACGTCCACTCCCTCCGCGACTGGACCAACGTGCTCAACCGCTGGTACGCCACCGACGGCCCGGGTACCTGGCCCCCCGCCGACGCCGCCGACGAAGTCAACGCCCCCGACCTGCAATCGTGCGAATCGGCCTGACAACCATGCACGCCAAAAACTCACCCCCCCGCAACCGCCTCGCCAAGCCCCTCCCCGACGAGTGGCGTCAGCTCCTCCTCGACGCCGGCGTCCCCAAGCGCAAGTACGCCGCCGTCCTCCGCGCCACCCTCGCCGGTGGCCGCGTCATCGACCAGCTCATCGTCGAACAAGGCTGGATCATCTCCCTGAGCAAAAAAGGCCTCGCCGGCACCTTCGAAGAACGCATCGACTTCGACCCCCGCCTCATCACCGACATCGAAATCATCCAGGTTGTTTAGCGCGCGTCCGCACCCCTCGCTCCTCGTAGGGCTCGCTTCAGCGAGCGGAATCGTTCCCCTCTCGAGGCCCACGACTCCCCGCACTGCGCCCGCCAACCCCACATCAAAACGAAAAGCTCCGCCGCAGAGAACGCAAAGGACACAGAGCAAATTCACTCTGTGTCCTCCGTGTCCTCTGTGGCGGAGCCTCATTCTTCAATGATCAGAGACGCTCACCCATTCGTCCGCCGCGGCACCCCCGTCTTATTCATCCCGCCGAACGTCTGGTTATGCCCCTTCTGCTGCTGCACGTTAAAGTGCCCGCCATCCTTCTTCGCCCCGCCGCTCGGCCCGAACAACCCCGCCAGCCCCGACGGCTTCGGCTTGGCGATCTGATCCTTCAGATTCTTAAACGCCGCCGACTCCTTCGCCGGCTCCGCCGATTCCGCCGCCGCCTCCGCGTGCTCGATCGTCGATCGGTTCACCAACATCGACGCCGCATTCTGCGCCGCCAGGTTCGTATCGATCAGCGGCATGCCCACGGGCGCCGCCGCCGGCGCACCCTTCTTAGCTGGCGCAGCCTTCTTCGCCGGCGCCGCAACAGGCGCCTTTCCCACAGGCGCCCCAGCCTTCGCCGCCCCCTTCGGAGCCGCCGCCGCCGCCCCCTTGGGCGCAGCCACCTTCGCGCTCTCCTTACCCGCCGCCGACTTACCACTCGATTTACTCGCGTCTTTCACTGCCATCTTCCTTTCGCTCGTCTTCGCCGTTCTCTTCACAACGTTCGTCTTTGCCGCCGGCTTCGCCTTCGCTGATGTACTTTTCGCCGTCGTCGCCCGCTTCACAGCCTTCTTAGCCTTGGCCATAGCACAGTTCCTCGGGCCATCATTCTAATCCCCCCCAACCCCGGAGGAAAAGCCTCAATGTCCTCCTGACGGAGTTTCAACGACTGAAGGATCTGGCCCCGACGTTCGATGCCAGATGTTTCGCTACGCTCAACATGACGACCCCCTCTCAACTTCGCGTTCCGGCGCCCGCCCAAATCACAACGCCTCCAACCGCTGCCGCTTATCCAACTCGATCAACGCCGCGATCAACTCCTCCATATGCCCCGCAATCACCTCTTCCAGGTTAAAATTCTTCTCCCCGCCCCCTTCCCCGCCAAGCCGATGGTCCGTACACCGGTTCTGCGGAAAGTTATACGTCCGAATCCGCGCGCTCCGGTCGCCCGACCCCATCATCGCCTTCCGCGCCCCCATCTGCGCCGCGTGCTGCTTCGCCTGCTCCGCCTGGTAAAGCGTCGACCGCAGCAGCGCCCACGCCCGCTCCTTGTTCTGCGTCTGGCTCTTGTGCTCGGTCATCTTGAACGTCAGCCCCGTCGGCTTGTAACGGATGAACCACCCCGTCTCCACCTTGTTCACGTTCTGCCCGCCCGGCCCCCCGCCCCGGCACCCGAACTCCTCCACGTCCCGCGCCTCGATGTGCACCTCCACGTCCTGCAATTCCGGCAGCACCGCCACCGTCGCCGCCGACGTGTGAATCCGCCCCTGCGCCTCCGTCTCCGGCACCCGCTGCACCCGGTGCCCCCCCGCCTCGTACTGCAAGTGCCGGTACGCCCCGTCCCCCTTCACGTTCACGATCACTTCCTTAAACCCCCCGCGCTCGCTGGTCGAAAGGTCGCTCACGATGAACTGCCACCGGTGGGCTTCGCAATATTTGCGATACATCTCGAACAGGTCCCGCACGAACAGCGCCGCCTCGTCCCCCCCCGTCCCCGCCCGCAGCTCCAGGAAGAACGAGTCCACCGCGTTATCCTCCGCCGCGATGAACTGATCCTTCAGCGCCTCCAGCAATTCCGCCGCCTTCCCCCGCGCCCCCGGCAGTTCCTCCTCCGCCAGTGCCGCCATCTCCGCGTCCGCCTTCCCGGCCGCCATCTCCGTCAGCTCCTCCAACTGCCGCACCGCCGACTGATACTCCCGATACTTTTCGACCACCGGCGCAAGCTGCCCCTGCTCCTTGATCGCCGCGATCATCTTCTGCGGGTTCGACACGAACGCCGGATCGTTCAACGACTCCTGCAACTCCCCATGCCGGTGCAACGTCTGATCCAGCTTGCGAATCAATGCCGGCGGCGCAACCAACGTCATCTCTGCCATGACAGCTTCTCAAAAAAAGGGTGACAATCGATCCGGAGAAAAAGCAGGGGGGAGGCCCCCACCGTTCGGCGGGTGCCACGTCTTCGGGAAGCTAACGAAATCGCGGAAGGGACATCACGGCAGATAGTAGCACCCTCCCCCCGATCTTCAACGTCCCCGCCCCCAACGTTCGATGTTCCAATAGATGACCGCGCTCTCGACCACGCTCCCCCTCCGCGCCACCTCGCGCACCCGCCCGATCACCGGCGCGCTCGTCCTCACCGCCCTCATCCTCGCCGCCCTCCTCCCCCGCCTCGGCTTCCTCGCCCGCCCCTTCGAGTCCGACGCCGGCCTCTACATCTACATGGGCAAAGCCCTCGCCCAGGGCCAAACCCTCTACCGCGACTTTTATGAGACCAAGCTCCCCGGCGTCCCCCTCTTCACCGCCGCGCTCTACCACCTCTTCGGCGACCACTGGTACCCCTACGTCCTCCTCCAAACCGCGATGGCCATCGTCGCCGCCCTCCTCCTCGCCCGCACCGCCGCCCACCACCTCGGCCCCGCCGCCAAAACTCCCGCCCTCCTCTTTGCGTTAGTCTTCCTCAACTTTTCCCCGATCGCCTACCGCGGCTTCCAACTCGAAACCGTCCAAACCTTCTTCGCCACCCTCGCCGCCTATTTCGCTCTGACCGACGATCGAAATGCCACGACACATCCACTCCTGGCAGGCCTCTTCGCCGGCCTCGCCGCCATGATCAAACCCACCGGCGCCGCCGTCGCCGCCGCCCACGCCCTCATCCTCCTGCGCCACCGCCAATACCGCGCCCTCCTCACCCTCATCCTCGGCGCATCGATCGCCCCCCTCGCCGTCACCGCCTGGACCTGGCACGCCGGCCTCCTCCCCGAAATCCCTACCCTCCTCCGCGAGATCTCCCTCTACGGCTCCCAAACCCCGCTCGTCCCCGACGACCTCTTCAAGCCCCTCTGCGTCCTCGTCATCGCCGGCTTCCCCTTCCTCGCCATCCGCATCGTCCGCCAATCTCCCACGCCCGTTTCGGTGCCACAGGTCGCGGTACTCCGAGACCTGTGCGCGACGCCCCCGCGCCAAACCGCGACCCTCCTCCTCTTCGCCACCACCTGGCTCCTCCTCGAATGCCTAGGCGTCTACGCCCAGAAGCGCATGTACGCCTACCACTTCCTCCCTCTCGCCGCCCCCCTCACGCTCCTCTTCGCCGCCGCCTGCCGCACCGGCCGCTCCACCCCCGCCCTCGCCGCCGCCTTCGCCCCCATCCTGCTGCTCTCCCTCGCCCGCACCCAGTACGATCTGCAAACCCTGCTCACCCGCACCTCCCCCAATCTCCCGCAATCCGACTACCTCCTCGCCCACGCCGCCCCGACCGACACCGTCATCGGCGACCCCATCGAACGCCTCCTCATGGAAACCCACCTCCGCAGCGGCACGCGCTACGCCCACCTCTTCTACTTCGCCAACCACGACACCGCCCCCACCGAGTATTGCGACCGCTTCCTAGCCGATTGCGAACGCAATCACCCTACCTGGGCCGTCTTCGAAACCAACCGAGCCCCCCACCGCCTTCGCCAAACCCAATCCCTCCCCATGTACACCCAGCGCCCCCAGCGCGCCCAAGCCTTCCTAACCGCCTGCCAAAAAATCGACACCTACCTCGCCACCCACTACACCCCGGTCACCGACCTAAACGGCGTAACCATCTACCACCGCCACTAGCCTCACCCTCACTCGCGCACCAAACTCCGCCCTCCTTCTCCCGCGAGCGCCCACACCCACATTCCGCCGCGCCGCCCCCGCCGCTCGTGGGAGAAGGAGGGGATGAGGGCCTCCTCCGCCCACCCGGCAATCGCGACACACAAAAAAGCGCTCTGAACCGCTATAAAAACTCAATACTTCAACGGCTTATCACCCGCCCCCGGCTTCGGTGTCTCCCCCGCCGGCTTACTCTCCGCCTTCGGCGTCTCCACCACCTTCGGCTCAGTCTTCGACGTTTCCGCCTTCGCCGGCGTCACCCCACCCGACCCCACCTCCTCCTTCAAATCCACCACCGGCGACACCGTCGTCTTCGGCGCCGGCGCCACCGCCGGCGTCCCCTCGACGCCAATCATCACCTGCACCCCCTTGAACTTCGGCGTCGGCAACTGCTGCCGCACCGCCTGCGCCTTCGCACGCAACGCGTCCAGCAGCGACACCTGCTCCTTCCGCTGAACCTCCAGCCGCCGGTTCGCGCGGTCGTAATCCCAATACTGCGGCGGCAGCGGGTAAACCGTCAGCCGCTGCGACCCGTTCGTCCCCTGCGTGTACTGGCGACGCTGTTGCTCCATGTACTGCATCGCCTGCCGGTTCTGATCCATCTGCGAGTCGATTGTGTCGATCTTCGCCTGCGCGTCCGCAAAATCCCCCTCCATCTTCGCGATCTTTTCCTTCACTTCCTTCTCCGCCGCCTGCAGCTTCTCGTACTGCGACTTGTCCACCCACGTCGAGCCCCACCGGTACCACCCGCCCGTCATCATCTGCTGCTGCAACTGCGCGTCCTGCTCCGTCCAGAGCTTGATCACCTTCTGCACCACCGGGCTTTTCCGCTGATCGTCCGTCAGCGCGTTCAGCGCCTCCGCCACGTTGTTCAGCAGCTCCTTGTTCATCGGCATCGCCTGCATGGCCTGCAAGTAAACGCCCATCGCCGCCATCGGCTGGTTCTGCCGCCACAAGACCACGGCCAAATTATTCAGCGCCGGCCCGTGATCCGGCATCGCCTCCCGCACCGCCTCAAACGCCTTCCGCGCCGCCGGGATCTGGTCCTGCCGATAGGCGATCAGCCCCTTCAGGTAAAGCGCCGACACGTTCGTCGGATCCACCTCCAGCGCCTTGGTCACCGCCGCGTCCGCGTCCCGCAGCTTGTTCTGCTTCATCAGCTCGCGCGCCTGGTCCGCCACCAGCAGCGCCCGCTCCTGCAATTCCGCTTTCTGTTCCGGCGCCACCCACTGCGTCCCCACCTTCACCATCCCCTTCGCCAGGCGGTCTTTCCAGGTTGCCAGGTCCTGCTTCGCCTGCGGCAACACCGTCGGCGCGTCCTTGTTCTGCTCGATAAACCGGTCGTACCGCTCGATAATCGTCTTGATGTCATTGAGCGCGTCCACCGACCGCCGCAACGACGCCAAGCGCCCCACCGCCACGTCCTTCGGGTCCCCGCGCGGCACGAACTCGATCGACCGCACCGCGTCCGTCGACACGTGCCGCACCTTCCCATGTACGTCCGTCACGTACCACCCGTCGGCGGCCTTCTTGATGTCGCCGTCCAGCGACGTCCCGTCATTCAGGTGAACCACGTCCGCCCGCAGAACCGGGGACGTCAGGAACAGTGCCGCGGCCACAAGGGTGCGAATTCGCATTGCAGGTCCCTTTTCGCGCGAATCCCCTTTTCAACTCCGACAAGTGTAGCGGCCGATGGTTAGTTCGGCCACCGATTTACCACCGCCTGTCGCCCCGGTGGGACGACTCCGCCAAAGGAATTAATCCACATGTCATCCACTAGATTCCACCTTGTCCAGAATTCTCAAGTTCAGCATAATTCCATGAATGCATGCCGCACCCTCCGATTTTGAGACGGTGGACCACGGCATGAGCGACTACCGACTCCTGATCTGTGACGACTCCGCCCCCGAACGCAACGCCCTCGCCCAGATCCTGCGTCGTCAAGGGTACGAAGTCGACGAGGCCGCCGACGGCGCCGCCGCACTCACCCTACTCAAAGGCCGGCCGTACGACCTCCTCCTCCTCGACCTCCAAATGCCCGGCGTGGACGGCTTCGACGTCCTCGAATTCGTGCAAAAACAGCGGGAAAACCTCGCCGTCGTCGTCCTCTCCGGCCTCCCCCCGGACCAGATCGGCGACGGTATCCAACGCCTCCCCCGCCACGAACTCCCCCCGCTCCTGCTCAAACCGATCGATACCACGCAGCTCTTCCAGGTCATCGAACTGAAGCTGGCGGGCGAACTGCCTTAGCCTATACTTGGCGGGCGATGACCCCCCAGCAGATCGCCCTCCGCCTCCAAACCCAATTCGGAGAAAAAATCCGCCGCGCCCTTCCCGACGACAAGCACCCCCGCATCGAGATCGACGCCGCCGACTGGCCCCCCATCGCCGAATTCCTCAAAAACGACCCCGACCTCCAATTCGACTGGCTCGCCAACCTCACCGGCCTCGACTACGTCGCCGACAACCAGTTCTGCGTCGCCTACGACTTTTGGAGCTTCACCCACGGCCACCGCTTCGCCGTCAAAGTCTTCACCCCGCGCACGGACGACGCCCATTTCCCCACCGTCACCCAACTCTGGCCCGCCGCCAACTGGCACGAACGCGAAGCCTTCGACTTCTTCGGTATCCACTTCGACAACCACCCCGACCCACGCCGGATCTTGCTCGCCGACGACTGGGTCGGCTACCCCCTGCGCAAGGACTACGTCTTCCCGCGGGAGTATCATGGCATTCCGGGCAGCGTCGAACTGGATTGGCAGCAGAAACCGAACTATCCGTAACTTTTTTCAGAATTTTCCAGACATACCCTTGACTCGGTAATTACCCTGAATTATTATGGGAAACATCAGGTCGAATATGACTTGATTCGACAAGGTTTCAGACGCTGGCAAAGTGTTTGAGGCTTATTGTCGGGGGTACTCCCCGAAGAAGGTTCCCCCCCTTCCTTCTTCATCCCCCGACTTAAACTACACCGTCCGGAACCCGCTCCGGACACCCTCCCTCCACGGGAGGCCAGCTGCGGATCCCCCCCGTCCGCAGCTTTTTTATGCGCTTTAGGCGACCTTCAGGTCGTGTGAAAAAACAGAACCGGCGAGAGGCTGCCTCTCGCCGGTTCTGTTTTTTGATCCTCATCGTACAAGCGGATTACGAAAACGGGCCGGCCTGATGGTGCAGGCCGGCCCGGGGGTTGGGGTCAATGGGCGTTACTTTTTCTTGGCCTTACCGGGCTTACCCTTAATCGCCGCGTGCGCCGCCGCCAGGCGGGCGATGGGGACCCGGAAGGGGCTGCAGCTTACGTAGTTCAGGCCGACCTCGTGGCAGAATTCGACGGACCTGGGGTCGCCACCGTGTTCGCCGCAGATGCCGCACTTGAGGTCCTTCTTCACGCTGCGGCCCAGTTGGACCGCCATGCGCACCAGCTTGCCGACGCCGCCGGTGTCCAGGCTCTGGAACGGGTCGCGTTCCAGGATTTCCTTCTTGACGTACTCGGGCAAAAAGCTGCCCGCGTCGTCGCGGCTGTAGCCGAAGGTCATCTGCGTGAGGTCGTTGGTGCCGAAGCTGAAGAACTCGGCGGTCTGGGCGAGTTCGTCGGCGGTGACGGCGGCGCGCGGCACCTCGATCATGGTGCCGTACATATAGTCCACCTTCGTGCCCTGTTCCTTGAAGACGCGGTTGGCGGTCTCCACGGTGAACTTCTTGAGGAAGTCCAGCTCGGTCTTGGTTCCGGCGAGCGGGATCATGATCTCGGGGAGCACCTTGACGCCGGCCTTTTTCACTTCGACGGCGGCCTCGATGATCGCCTGCACCTGCATCTCGAGGATTTCGGGATAGGTGACGGCCAGGCGGTCGCCGCGGTGGCCGAGCATCGGGTTGGCCTCGTGCAGTTGCTGCACGCGATTCTTGACCTGCTCGAAGGAGAGGCCCAGCGAATCGGCCAGCGCTCGCTGATCCTTCTCGTTGTGCGGGAGGAACTCGTGGAGGGGCGGGTCCAGCAGGCGGATGGTGACGGGCAGGCCCTTCATCGCCTTGAAGATGCCGACGAAGTCTTCCTTCTGGTACGGCAGCAGCTTGGCGAGCGCCAGCTTGCGGCCGGCGGTGTCGGTCGCCAGGATCATTTCGCGCATGTTATGGATGCGCTGGGGGTCGAAGAACATGTGCTCGGTGCGGGTCAGGCCGATGCCTTCGGCGCCGAAGTTCCGGGCCACTTCCGCGTCGTGCGGGGTGTCGGCGTTGGTGCGAACCTTGAGCGTGCGATACTTGTCGGCCCAGAGCATGATCTGTTTGAACGCGCCTGCCAGCGACGCCTCCTGGGTGGCGACCTGGCCTTCGTAGACTTCACCGGTGCCGCCGTCGAGGCTGAGCCAATCGCCGGGGCCGTAGGTCTTTCCGTTGACGCTGAGGGTCTTGTTGTGGGCGTCGATGTGGAGCGCGCCGGCGCCGGCGACGCAGGGGGTGCCCATGCCGCGGGCGACGACCGCCGCGTGACTGGTCATGCCGCCGGTGCTGGTGAGGATGCCTTCGGAGACGTGCATGCCGCCGATGTCGGCGGGCTCGGTCTCGCGGCGGACGAGGATGATCTTTTCACCGGCGGCGACGCGCTGTTCGGCCTCTTCGGCGGTGAAGGCGAGCTTGCCGACCGCCGCGCCCGGCGAGGCGGGGAGGCCCTTGGCGATCACCGTCTTGTCCGCCTTCGGATTGAACGTCGGGTGCAGGAGCTGATCCAGGCTCGCCGGGTCCACCCGCAGGATGGCGGTCTGCTCGTCGATGAGGCGTTCCTTGACCATCTCGACGGCGATGCGAACGGCGGCGGGGGCGGTTCGTTTGCCGTTGCGGGTCTGGAGCATGTACAGCTTGCCCTTTTCGATCGTGAACTCGAAGTCCTGCACGTCCTTGTACCGTTTTTCGAGCACGGTCTTGACGTTGAGCAGCTCCTTCCACGACTTCTGACTCCACTTGCCCATCTCGGTCTTACACTCGAGGGGCGTGCGGATGCCGGCGACGACGTCCTCGCCCTGGGCGTTGACGAGGAATTCGCCGTAGAAGACGTTCTCGCCGGTGGAGGGGTCACGGGTAAAGGCGACGCCGGTGGCGCTGTCCTCGCCCATGTTGCCGAAGACCATGGACTGGACGTTGACGGCGGTTCCGCGGACGCCGCGGATGTCGTTCAGTTCGCGGTAGCGGATGGCGCGATCGCCCATCCAGCTTTTAAACACGGCCTCGATGGCGGCTTCGAGCTGCTCGAAGGGGTCTGCGGGGAAGGGGGAGCCGACGTGCTTTTCGTAAACGGCCTTATAGCGCGAGACGACGTCCTTGAGTCCGTCGACGTCCAGGTCGGTGTCCAGTTCGACGCCGCGGTGGTTTTTCACCGCCGAAAGCTCGTGCTCGAAATGATGATGGTCCACGCCCATGACGGTGTCGCCGAACATGTTGATCAGGCGGCGATAGCTGTCGTAGGCGAAGCGGGGGTTGTTGGAGAGGGCGGCGAGGCCTTCGACGGCGTCGTCGTTGAGGCCGATGTTGAGCACCGTGTCCATCATGCCGGGCATGGAGAACTTGGCGCCCGAGCGTGCGGCGACGAGGAGCGGGTTCTTCGGGTCGCCGAACTTTTTGCCGGTGGCCTTTTCGACCTTGGCGATGTTGGCGCGAACTTCTTCCATGAGGCCGCGGGGGAGTTTCTGGCCGGCGTCGTTGTAGTCCCCGCAGGTGTCGGTGGTGATGGTGAAGCCGGGGGGGACGGGGAGGGGGACGAGGGTCATGTCGGCGAGGTTGGCGCCCTTGCCACCGAGCAGGTCTTTCATGTTGGCGTTACCCTCGGCCTTGCCGTTACCGAAGAAGTAGACGCGCTTGACGCCTGAGGATTTGGCGGACCTGGCGATGGGCTTGGCGACGGCGGCGGACGACTTCTTGGCCTTCGCCGGGGGGGCCTTCTTTTTGACCTTCTTGTTTTGCTTGAACATTGAGATAACGCTCCTGTGGTTTCGCGGGCTGTTGGCCGTGGATGGTAGTTTGCCGGAAAACGGGCAATGGATGCCCGCGCACGAATCGCGTGCGCGGAAAGACGCCCATCCGCGATCTCCGCCAATGAGAGGGGGGCAGTATAGGAATGGGGAAAAAGGGTGTCAAACGACGGGAAAGGGCGGGGGGCTGCTTGGATTTAGGCGGGCGCGTGCGCGCTGAAACGGGTTCGATTCGCGCGGGGGCGCGGCGATTAAACTCGCGAAGTTGTAGCAATCCGTAACTTTTTGTAGCAGGATGTGGGTGGAGCACCGACTTGGCGAGACTGTGGTGGATGCCGCCGGAAATGATTGGCATTTTCCCTCCCTTCGCGAGTTTCTCGCCTGCCGTATTATACCCTAACTTTTGCTGAAAATGCAAGTCGAAGATTCGGAGATTGCAGGTCAATCATGGTGATTCGTAAGGGTTCACGAACTGACGGGAGCGCGGCATGCCTACACAAACGATGTGTCCACATTGCTTCAAGCGTTACAACGTCGACGAGCGGCACGTGGGGAAGAAAGTCGCCTGCAAGGGTTGTGGAAAGGGATTCAAGATCGAAGACTTGGGCGGGCCGGATCGGACGGAGGGCGGCGTGCTGGTGCATCGGCCGGAGCGCAAAGCCGGGGCGGGCGAATTGGTGACGGGGGCGACGCCGTTCCTCGATCGAATCACGGATCACATCGAGCGCACGATCGGCCCGGCGCCGAGCGTTTTTCACGAGATCGTCTCGGCGGACCTGCACCTGGATCTGCACATCGTACCGGCACAGCCGAGGCTGAAGGCGAGTGAGGACCGGCCGCTGGGGGGCGATTACGTGACAGTGGTGACGAGCGGGATGAGTTCGCGGCGGATGTCGGTGCCGGCGAGCGCGAAAGCGAATGGGGTGAGCGAGTATGCGGAGTTGATGCTGGCGCTTCCGAAGAACTGGCCGGGCTTGTTGCCGGACGGGCAATTCGATCAGCGTCAGATGGCGGATGAGGCGAAGTGGTGGCCGCTGCGGTGGTTGAAGCAGATGGCGCGATTGCCGCACGAATACGGGACGTTTTTTTCGCACGGTGTGACGGTGCCCAACGGCGAGCCGGCGGAGCCGTTCGTGCGGGGTTCGAATCTGTGCTGCTGGATGGTGTTCAAGCCAATGCTGTGCATGCGTGCGCGGCATTTGCGAATCAGTGAGGATGTGCGCATCGATTTTTTCGCGCTGTTTCCGATCACGGGGCGGGAAATGGATTTGAAATTGAAGAAGGGGTTGCCGGCGTTGGTCACGGCGCTGGCGGGTGGGGAGGTGTATACGGAACTGCTGGACGTTGGAAGGCGGGGCGTGGTTTGAGGGATGGGCCGGGAAATGAAGGGGGACAGGGGGAATAAGGGGGACATCCGCGCTTATTAATTGGCGTATTTCCCCTGCTTTTCCGGGGTTTTTAAGGTGTGAAAAGGGCGGATGTCCCCCTTATTGTGTTGTTGGGGCCGGTGGGGTAGGGTGGCGGGGATGCCGCGGAGGCCGCGTAATGCTGCGGGCGGGGTGGTGTATCATGCGATCAATCGCGGGAACGCGCGGATGCGCATTTTCCATAAGGCCCAGGACTATCGTTCGTTCCTGGAATTGATGGTGGACGGGCTTAAGCGGGTGGACATGCGGGTGCTCGGCTTTTGCCTGATGCCGAATCACTGGCACATGGTTCTTTGGCCGCGGCGGGACGCGGATCTGTCGGCGTATCTGGGTTGGATCGCGAACACGCACGTGCGCCGCTGGCAATTGCATCATGACAAGGTGGGTCACGGGCACCTGTACCAAGGGAGGTTTAAGGCGTTTCCGACGCAGGACGATTCGCATTTGCTCACGGTGCTGCGTTACGTGGAAGCGAATGCGTTTCGTGCGGGGCTGGTGGAGCGGGCGGAGGATTGGCCGCATTCGAGTTTGTTCCTGAGGCGGACGGCGCCGCAGTCGCGGTTGCTGCACGCGTGGCCGGTCGATCGACCGGCGCACTGGCTTGAGCTGGTGAACGAGCCGCTGGCGGCGAAGCAGTTGGAGAAGTTGCAGTTGAGCGTGGCGCGGAGTCGGCCGTTCGGCGGTGCGGATTGGCAGGAGCGAATGGCGCGGGAGCTGGGGTTGGAGTCGTCGTTGAAGGATCCGTGGCGGCCGCGGAAGGCGGGCCCGAAATAAGGGGGACATTCGCGCTTATTTTTAGCGAAAGATGCTGGAAATATCGAGGTTTTTCGCCAACGAAAAGGGCGGATGTCCCCCTTATTTGAGGTTTCGGAGGGAGCGGAGGGTGTACCACGGCATCCAGAGGGCGCATCGGGCGATGACGACGACGATGGTGCCGAGGATGATGCCTTTCAGGCCCAGGCCGGCGAATCGGACGAAACTGTAGCTGAGCAGGACGTTGGCGACGCCGGCGATCAGGGCGGCGGTGGTGAAGGCTCGGACTTGGCCGATGGCGAGGAGAATCGAGCGGCCGACGGCGGCGGAACCGCCGATGACGGTGGGGATGAGGACGAGCGGGAGGATCTGCTGGGTGGGTTTCATCTTGTCGCCCAGCCAGAGGCGGAACAGGCCGGGGGCGGCGATCCAGCCGAGGATACAGAGGACGAGCAGGATGACGAAGCTGAGGGCGGTGCCCTGGAGGTAGAAGCGGCGGAGGTTGGCGAAGTCGCGTTTGCCGAAGGCGGTGGCGGACATGGGGAGCAGGGCGGTGGAGAGGCCGCTGGCGAGGAGCCAGATGCCGGCGTCCATCTGGACGGCGGGGGCGTAGACGGCGACGGTCTTGAGATCGATGAGCCAGCGGATGAGGAGGAAATCGGTGGGGGCGTAGAGGTAGTCGGCGATCTGGGCGAGGACGACGAGGCCGCCGAAGGTGAG
>Ga0207674_10000908_pt1 | contig 38623 bp, 38 predicted proteins | sample KBSCornC72_FD_184303 | JGI IMG/M metagenome (GOLD analysis project Ga0207674, IMG submission 184303) | Corn rhizosphere microbial communities from Kellogg Biological Station, Michigan, USA - KBS Corn C7-2 (SPAdes) (version 2) | ecosystem: Host-associated > Plants > Roots > Rhizosphere > Soil ... | reverse complement strand
CCCGAGCACGCCGCCGAGCAGCGCGCCGAACGGCCTCGTTCCGTAGTTGAAGAACCGCGAGACGCCGACGACCCGACTCCGCACCTCGTGCGGGATCAGCATCAGCATCAGGCTGTTCTGGTTGACGTCGAAGATCATCACGCCGACGCTCGCCAGGAACTCGCCGGCGAGCAGCATGGCGCCGCTCAGCCAGTGCGGGCCGTGGGCGAGCGGGAAGAGCGCCATCGGGGCCGGGAAGAGCACCGAGCCGACGACGACCGCGCGGCCGATTCCGAGCCTCCGCCCCACGCGCGGCGCGATCAGGGCGCCCGCGAGCGCGCCGAACGAGGCGGCGCCGAGGATGAGCCCGATCGCGCCGGCGCTCAGCCCGAGCGTCCGGCTCGCGTAGAGGACGAAGATCGCGAAGACGAAGAAGCTGAAGAAGTTGATCGTGCTCGTGCACGCGACACCGGCGCGCAGCACCGGCTCATGCGCGAGGTAGCGGAACCCTTCCTTCAGATCGGCCCGCGCGCTCGAGGCGCTCGGTTCGACCTTCGGCTCGCGCACCTTCACGCCGCGCAGCGCGATCGCGGACACCACGAAGGACAGTGCGTCCGCGGCGATCGCAACCGGCGCGGTGAGCGCCTGCACGAGGAGGCCGGCGGTCGTGGGTCCGGCGATGTACGAGAGCGAGCGCGTCGTGGAGAACTTGCTGTTCGCGTCCACGTACTGCGACCGATCGACCAGAGCGACGAAGAACGACGCATTCGAGAGGTCGAAGACGACGGTGAGCGCGCCGACGGCGAAGGCGACGGCGACGAGCTGCCACATCGTCAGCGCTCCCAGCCACCAGGCGACCGGGATCGTCGCGAGGGCGGCGGCGCGGAGAACGTCGACGACGATCATGTTCCAGCGCCGATGCGCGCGGCGGTCGATCCAGACACCGGCCGGCAGCGAAAAGAGGAGGTGCGGGAGCCAGGCCATCGCGGTCAGGATCCCGACCTCGAGCGCCGAGGCGTCGAGCGCGAGAATCGCCGTCAGCGGGATCGCGAGGGCGCTGATCTGGTCGCCGAAGACCGAGATGCTCTGCCCGATCCAGAAGCGGACGAAGAGCGGCTGCCTGGTCAGAGGCCGTGGGGCTTCCTCCCGTGGCCGGGCCTCATCGATGCCGATGGCGACGGACATGGTCCTAGGCGCGCTTGACCTTGATGTCGCCGCTCATGGCTGTCGCGCGTACCTCGACGTGCGGCCCCTCGCCGTCCGTCGGCGTATCGCCGATCTCGAGCTCAGAGGTCGTCTCGCCGCTCATGGACCTGGCGTCGATCCAGAGCTTCGAGCCCTGCCTGATCCCGACCTCGATGTCGCCCGAGGCCGTCTGCAGCGTCACTTCCCCTTCGCGCACGCTCTCGACCTCGACGTCGCCGGACGCCGTCTGCACCTTGAGCGCGGAATCGGCCTCTTCGATCGAGATGTCGCCCGAGGCGGCTCGCACCTTCCCGTCGCCCTGGATCCTGCGGATCTCGACGTCGCCGGAGGCGGTGTTCACGGTCAGCGCTCCGTCGACCTGGTCGAGATTCACGTCGCCGCTGGCCGAGTTGACCTGCGCGTCGCCGGCGATGTGCTCGAACCTGACGTCGCCCGAGGCGGTGTTCACCTTCGCGGCGCCGTAGTCGCCGCGCGCCTCGACGTCGGCCGAAGCGGTCGAGAGGTCGACGTCGGCTCCGGGCGGCGACGAGATCCGCACCCGCACGTCCTCTCGGAACGAGCGGAAGAAGCCGGACTTCTTCTCGATGACCACGAGCAGCTCGTGGCCGTCGCGCTTCGGATGGAGCTCGATCCTGGCCTCGTCCTCGATCTCCGAGTTCGCGCTGATCTCGACGACGGTCTCGGTGCCGTCGATCGTCTCGAGGTCGACGTCTCCGGCCGGGACGCGCACGTTCAGCTCGAGCGGCCCTGGCGTGTCGAAGGTCTCGCGCCTCATGCTCGCCTCTTGGGGCGTGCCGGCTTCGCGGGACGCCTGTCGACCTTCACTTCGATATGTCCGAAGGGCACTGGATAGAACTTGGTCGCCATCTGACTCTCCCTCCTTCTCAGCTCTGGGCGTAGCCCTGGAGCCTCTTGCCGGATCGCTGGACCCGACCGCCCGCGCCCCGTGACAGGGCGCGGACGATCAGGCTGTTCACGGAAATTCCTTCTCGGGCCGCGTCGGCCTCGAGCGAGGCCTTGAGCGACTCCGGGAGACGGAGCGTGATTCGCGACGTCAGCCCGTCGTCGGCCGCCGGCTCGGGTGGCGCTGCCACCTCGCCGACGTACACGAGCGCCGGGTCCTGGCCGACGAGGCGCACCTCGATGTGCCCCTCGGGCAGTTGCGCGCTGACCTCGAGCGCAGCTTCGCCGAGCGCGTCGAGCAGGCGCAGCCCGGCTGAGCCGCGGATCGCCTGCAGGACACGCTCGGCCGCCGCGCGAGTCTGCTCGTCGCCGACGGCGGCCACTGCGGCCACGTCGGCTGCGAGCGAATCGATGAACCGCGCCATCTCCATGACGTCATTATGACATCACACTGGCGTCTGTCAAGTGTCTTTTTCGCATCGCGAAGACGTCAGACGTGACGCCTGGCCATCGCACCGCATGGTTACGCGCTTCTAGAGGTCGTACGCGCGCGCGTAGACGTGTTTGAGGTGCTCGACGCGCTTGACGTACGCCCGGGTTTCCGGGAACTGGATGTCCTTGCCCTCGGCGCGCCACTCGTCGACGTTCTGCTGCCCGGCGTTGTACGCGGCGAGCGCATCCTTCTCGTCGCCGTACTTGTCGAGCAGGTGGCGCAGGTACCACGAGCCGTAGCGCACGTTGATCTCGGGGTTGTAGAGGTCGGAGAGCCGGAAACGCGAGCCGCCGGTGCGGATCGCGATCCCTTCCGCGGTCTGCGGGGTCAGCTGCATCAGGCCGATCGCGCCCGAGCTCGACTTCGCATCGGCCTGGAACTTGCTCTCCTGGTAGATGACGGCCGCCAGGAGGGCCGGGTCGAGGTCGTAGTTCTTCGCGTGGCCGCGGACGATCTGCTCGTAGTGGAGTGGGTACCGGATGCGCTCGAACCAAGCGGGCTGGTGGCCCCAGAAGTATGCGAGGCCGACCCCGAGGGTCAGGACGAGAACTGCAACCGTAACGACTCGCCTCACGACGTGAGCGTACGAACGACGTCGGCCACGAAGGCGTCGAGGTCGTCGAGCGACCCGTCGTTCACGTAGGCGAAATCGGCGCGGCTCACCTTCTCCTCGTCCGGGATCAGGCGCTGTTCTCGCTCGTCGAGCCGGTCTCCTGCGCGATCGGCGCGGATATCGCGCGGCGCGGTGACGACGACGACGGCGTCGAAACGATCCTCGGCGCCTGCCTCGTACAGGAGCGGAACTTCGTTGACCGCGAGCGCCGGCGGCTCGGGAAGCTGCGCGAGCTCGTCGCGCCAGGCCTCGGTGCGCGCGATCACCCGCGGATGCAGAAGGCCCTCGAGCCAGACGAGCGCGTCGCGGTCGCCGACGGCCTGCTCGCTGACGGCGCGCCGGTCGCTCGTGCCGAAGCGCTCGACGAGCGCCGCTTGCACGTCGGGGTCCTCGTAGAGCTCGTGCACGACCTCGTCGCTCGAGATCGTCGCCGCGCCGTGGCGTGCGAACGCAGCCAGCGCCTCGCTCTTGCCCGCGCCGATGCCGCCGGTGATCGCGACGGCCAGCGGTCTACTGCTGCTGCTCGGGCTCCTCAGCCTCTTCGGGAGCGTATGGGGCATGGCCTTCGGAATCGCCTGGCCCCTGGTGCGTCGGGTCGATTGCGTCGGCCTCGATGCTCGCGTCGGCGCTGTCGTCGTCGGGAGTTTCCTCGGCGCGCGTTTCCTCGGGCTCCGCCGCGGGGATGTCCGGGGTCGACTCGGCAACCGGGGTCTCGGCGAGCGCCTCTTCGGTCGCTTCTTCTCCGGTCCGTTCCTCGATCTGCGCCTCGCCCTCGGGGAACACGTCCTCGGAGAGGTCGATCTGCGGAGGTGCGGGCGTCTCGAGCGGCTGCCCGTCGGCGCGCGGCTGGACCTCTTCGCTGTCGTCGACCCGCTTCAGAGAGAGCGAGAGCCGCCGGCGGTCGGCGTCGACCTCGATGATCTTCACGTTCACGACGTCGCCCTGCGAGACGACTTCGCGCGGGTTCTCGACGTGGTGCTGTGCCAGCTCCGAGATGTGAACGAGCCCCTCGACACCGGGCATGATCTCGACGAACGCGCCGAACGTGACGACCTTCGTCACCTTGCCCTGCACGACGTCGTTCTCGTTGTACGCCTCGACGACCTGCTGCCACGGATCCGACTGCGTCTGCTTGAGCCCGAGCGAGATCCGCTGGCGATCGCGGTCGATGTCGAGCACCTTGACCTGCACGTCCTGGCCGATCTCGAGCACCTCCGACGGGTGGTTGACGTGGCTCCACGAAAGCTCGGAGATGTGGATCAGGCCGTCCATGCCGTCGAGGTCGACGAAGGCGCCGAAGTCGACGATGTTCGAGATCTGGCCCTCGACGACGTCGCCGGGCGAGAGCCGGTCGAGGATCGCCTGGCGCATTTCCTTGCGCTCGTCCTCGAGTACGGCGCGACGCGAGAGGACGACGTTGTTCCGCGAGCGGTTGAGCTCGATCACCTTGCAGCGGAGCTCCTGGCCGAGAAACTCGTCGAGATCCTGGACGCGGCGGATGTCGACCAGCGACGCAGGCAGGAAGCCGCGCACGCCCAGGTCGAGGATCAGGCCGCCCTTGACGACCTCGATCACCTTGCCGGTCACGGCCTCGCCGCTCTCCGCAGCGCTCTCGATCGCCTTCCACGCGATCTCGAAGCGCGCGCGCTTCTTCGAGAGGATGAGCCGGCCGTCGGCGTCCTCCTTCGTCAGCACGAGCGCATCGACCTCGTCGCCGAGCTTGACCTCGTCCTCGGGGTTCACCGAGCGCCGGATCGACAGCTCCGCGACCGGGATCACGCCCTCGGACTTGTAGCCGATGTCGACGAGGACCTCGTCCTTGTCGACGCGGACGACCTTGCCGTGCACGACCTCGCCCTCGTTGATCGTCGGGAAGGTCGCTTCGTAGTTCGGGATCTGCTCGCCGTCGGGGCCTGTCGTCCAGACGTCGGCCTCGCTCAGCGTCGTCGTCGTGTTCGTATCAACCGTGTCGTTGGTCATGTGGAGTCGCGCAGTATAGCCCTGGAACAACGGTCGCTCGGGAACCCGTCCCAGCGGCCTACGCGCAGTTCGAATCGGTCGGCGGCGCGGTCTGGACGGTCGTGTCGTTTCCGGGCGGATCACCGTCCATTGCGGTCACTTTCGCCGACCAGGTCTTGTAGCCGCCGTGGAGGTTGACAGGCCCCAGGTCGAGGGCCAGGCCCTTGCGCGTGAACTTCTTCCTGTACGAGCCGCCGATGTCGGTTCCGGTGACGGTGATGATCGCGGTCGTGCCGAGGTACTGGATAGCGTGGTAGTCCGGTTTCCAGATGAAGCGGATGCGCATCAGGCAGTTCTGGACGTGCGTCTTGGGCGCGACGGCGCGCAGGTAGTAGAGGTTCACCCGCTCGCGGGTCGGGGTGGTGGTCGGCGTCGACGACTTGTCGCCGCCGCCTCCGAGCAGGGCGATCGCAGCCCCGGCCCCGACCGCGACGACGACGACGATCGCCGCGCCGATCGCGAATGGCTTCCAGCCGACCCGCTCGAGGAAGAGACGGAGCCGCCAGATCAGCCTGCCACCTCGCGGAGAAACGCGCCGACGGCGTCGAGGTAGGGCTCGGGCGTCTCGACGAAGCTCATGTGGCCGACTCCGGGCAGGACGACGAAACGGCTCGCGGCGATTCCCTCGTGGAGGGCGCGTGCGGCTCGAGTCGTCGTCGTGCGGTCCTCCTCGCCGACGATGACGAGCGCCGGCTTGGACACGCGGTGCAGGTCCGGGACGTAGTCGAAGTCGCCGTAGCCGATGTTCGCGAAGTGGCGCAGCACGTCCGGCGTCCCGACTGTGTCCATCCCATACCCGGGCGGCGGCTCACCTGCGAAGTGGAACGGCATCTGCACACGGAGGAGCTCCTTCAGCTCGTCCTCGGTCGCGACGACCTTCTCCTGCTCCCAGCTGGCCTTGATCGGTACACCTGCTTCGCCCATGGCCTCGAGCGACGCGCCGACATCCGCCTCGAGGGCGGCGCTCGAGTCGCCGCCGCCGGAGATCACATACGCCGCAGCTGTCCCGATCTCGATCGCGTGCTTCGTCGTGATGATGGCTCCGAACGAGTGGCCGAGCAACGCGAACCGCTCGAGCCCGAGTGCCTCGGCGAGCAGGTCGACGTCGCGGGCGAAGACGTCGAGCGACAGCGTCGCGGGCTCGACGCGCTCACTGAGCCCCTGGCCGCGCTCGTCGACGTAGAGGAGGCGGAACTCGTTCCCGAGCGGGTCGAGGTAGGGACGGAAGCCGCTGTGATCGAGCCCGGGCCCGCCGTGGAGCACGATCACCGGGAAGCCTTCGCCGACCTCCTCGACGTTCAGCGAGACACCGTCGGCGAGCTTGACGTTCAACTCTTCGCCTCGGCCCAGTCCTCGCCAATGCCGACGTCGACGGCCAGCGGCGGATCGAGGTCGTAGGCGCCGACCATCTCCCCGCGGACGATCTCCTTCACCGCCGAGATCTCCGCGTCCGGCACCTCGAGGAGCAGCTCGTCGTGCACCTGCAGCACGAGCTTCGCGCCTCTCCCCTCCTCGCGCAGGCGCTCGTGGATGCGCACCATCGCCACCTTGATGATGTCCGCGTTCGAGCCCTGCATGACGAAGTTGACCGCGAGCCGCTCGCCGAGCGAACGCGTCTGGCGGTTCTGGGCGCGGAGCTCCTGCACCGGGCGCCGCCGGCCGAGCAGGCTCGTCGCGTAGCCGTCGCGCTCCGACTGCTCGATCGTGCGCTTGATGAAGTCCTGCACGTGCGGGAAGCGCGCAAGGTACGCGTCGATGTACTGCTGCGCCTCTTCGCGCGGGATCTCCAGGTTCTCCGAGAGCCCGAACGCGGAGATCCCGTAGACGATCCCGAAGTTGATCATCTTCGCAACCGAGCGCTGCGCCGAGGTCAGCTCCGCCGGGTCGACGCCCAGCACCTCGACCGCGGTGGCCGTGTGGATGTCCTCGCCGCGCGCGAACGCCTCCCGCAGCTTCGGCTCGCCCGAGACGTGCGCGAGGATCCTGAGCTCGATCTGCGAGTAGTCGGCCGAGAGCAGCTTGTGCCCTGGCTCGGCGATGAACGCCGACCGGATCTCGCGGCCCAGCCCGGTGCGGATCGGGATTGCCTGGAGGTTCGGGTTCGTGGTCGAGAGCCGCCCTGTCGCGGCAACGGCCTGGTTGATGGTCGTGTGCAGCCGCCCGTCGTCTGCGATCAGGGTTGGGAGCGGGCCGAGATAGGTGTTCAGCAGCTTCGAGTATTCGCGCCATTCCTCGATCACGCCGACGATCTCGTGCTCGCCGCGGATCGAGCGCAGCACACGTGTGTCCGTCGAGAAGCCGGTCTTGCCCTTGCGGCCGGGCGTGAGGCCGAGCTGCTCGAACAGGATCCGCCCGACCTGCTGGGTCGAGCCGAGCACAAACTCCTCGCCGGCGAGGTCGTAGGCGCGCGACTCGAGCTCCTCGACCATCTCGCGCAGCCGCGCCGTGATCTCGCCCATCCGGTACTCCTCGATCTTCACGCCGGTGTCCTCCATCGCCGCGAGCACCGGGGACAGCGGGAGCTCCACGTCGCGGTAGAGCGGCTCCATGCCCCGCTCGCGAACGCGCTCGAGGAGCAGGTCGCGCAGCCGGAGCGTGGCGGCTGCGTTGCGCACGAGCGCCGCGGTCTCCTCCTCGGCCGGCGGGTCCGGCTCGAGCTCGAGACCGTACTCGGCTTCGAGCTCGTTCAGCGGGTACTCCGGGCGTGACGGCTCGATCAGGTAGGCGAGGAGCAGCGTGTCGTCCTTCGCCGGCACGCGCTGCGCCTTCGCGTCGTGGACGATCAGCTCGCCCTCGAGCTTCGGCGGCCGCGGCGAGACGACGACGCGGTCCGAAACGGCGACGGCGATTCGCTCCTCCTCGGTCGCGATCGCCACCTCCCCTCCCTGCAACAGCGTGTTGCTGAGCTCCTCGCTCCACGGCACCGCCGTCTTCTCGAGCAACATGGGCGCGGCCGGGACTGCCTCGTCGAGCTCGTCCACGCGGTGCAAGAGGTTCCGGAACTCGAACTTGCGGAAGATCTCCTTCAGCTCGGAGCGGTCCGGCGCCGACAGGACGAGCTGCGTCACGTCGCAATCGAGGTCGAGGTCGCGGCGCATCGTCGCCAGCTCCTTCGACTGCCGTGCCTGGTCCGCGTGCTCGATCACGTTCTTCTTGCGCGCGGGCGACAGCTCGTCGGCGTGCGCGATCACCTCCTCGACCGTCCCGTACTGCGAGATCAGCTGCCCGGCGGTCTTGTCGCCGATGCCCGGGATGCCGGGGATGTTGTCCGAGGTGTCGCCCTTGAGCCCGATGAAGTCCGGCACCTGCTCGGGCCGGATCCCGTAGCGCGCCTCGACGCGGTCCGGCGTGTAGACGTGGACGTCCGAGACGCCCCGCGGCGTCATCATCAGCGCGACGTTGTCCGAGACGAGCTGGAACGCGTCGCGGTCGGTCGACACGACGGTCGTCTTGATCCCGGCCTCGTCGGCCTGCGTCGCGAGCGTCGCGATCACGTCGTCTGCCTCCCAGCCCTCGAACTCGAGGTTGCGATAGCCGAAGGCCTCGACGATCGGCCGGAAGTGCGGGAACTGCTCGCGCAGGAGGTCCGGCATCGGGCGCCGCTCGGACTTGTAGTCGTCGGAGAGGGCCGCGCGGTGCACCGGCCGGGTGTCCCAGGCGACCGCGACGCCCTTCGGCCGGTAGTCGGCGAGGAGCTTGAAGAGCATGTTCGTGAAGCCGAGGAGCGCGTTCGTCGAGAAGCCCTCGCTCGTCGCGAGCTCCTCGGGAAGCGCGAAGAACGCGCGGTACGCGAGGTTGTTGCCGTCGACGAGGAAGAGCTCGGAGTCGCGGACCGGCCCGTCGTCCAGCTGGAGCTCCGCGCCTGTGAGTGTCTTCGGCACAGGTCAACGGTATCGTCCTGCGGCGATGCCGGAGCTCGAGATTCAGCCGTTTTCCGAGGGACACGTCGACGGGGCAGCCGTGCTCCTCGCGGAGCGCCATGAGCGTCAGCGCACGGTCGAGCCAGGGCTGCCCGCGAACGTCGACTACCGCGCGGAAATCCAGGCGCTCTGGGACGCGAAGGGGCGTTCCGGCGCCACAGCAATCCGGGATGGCGAGGTCGTCGGCTACCTGCTCGGCGCGCATCGCGAGGACGGAACCTGGGGCGACAACGTCTGGGTCGAGCTCGCCGGCCACGCGGTTCGCGAGCCCGAGCTGGTGCGGGATCTGTACGCGGTTGCGGCCGAAGACTGGATGGCGCGCGGCTGGAGCGACCACTACGCGCTCGTGCCCGCGACCGACGCTGAGCTCGTCGATGCGTGGTTCCGGCTCTCGTTCGGCGCGCAGCACGCGGCCGGGATCCAGGAGACGCCCGAGTCGACGGCGTACCCACCCGAGGGCGTGGTCATCCGGCCCGCGCAGCGGGAAGACCTCGAGCCGGCGATGACGCTCGATCTCGAGCTGGCCCGTCACCAGGGGCGCTCGCCCGTGTTCAGCACGCTCCCGCCGCAGGAGATCACCGACGAGGACCGCGAACAGTTCCTCGAGGACGTCGACGACGCCTCGATCGGGCTGTTTCTCGCCGAGCTCGACGGCAAGGTGGTCGGCGAGCTGCTGATGGTCCCGGTCGAGAAGTCGTCGATGCACGTCGGGTTGGCGCGTCCCGAGCGCGCTGCGTTCCTCGGGTACGCGGCCACGTTGCCGGAGGCGCGTGGCTCGGGCGTCGGGCTCGGACTGACCAGCGCGGGCCTCACCTGGGCCCGCGAGCACGGCTATCCGGTGACCGTCGTCGACTGGCGCGAGACCAACCTGCTCGCGTCGCGCTTCTGGCCGGCGCGCGGGTTCCGCCGCACCTTCCTCAGGCTCTACCGCTCGATCCCTTGAGCCGCCTGCCGCTGGCGTACGGCTCGCGGCTCGCCCTCGTCGAAGCCGAGGACGGAGCCGTCGTGCTCGCGCCGCCTCCGCCCGTCGATCCCATCGCCGACGTCGCGGCCGCGGTCCGGGACGCACTGCGCTTCCCGCTCGAGGGCCAGCCGCTCGAGGCGCTCGTCCCGCGCGGCGGGCGGGCGACGATCGTCGTCGAGCCGCCGTCGCTGCCGATCCCAGGTTCGCCGGGCGATCCGCGCCGGACGGCGATCGCGGCCACGATGTTCGAGCTCGACCGGGCCGGGGCGACGTTCGACAAGCAGACGCTCCTCGTCGCCGGTGGCCTCGGGCGGCGCGCCGCCCACCGGGAGCTCGAGCTCCTCGTCCCGCCCGAGCTCGCACGTCGATTCCGAGGTCGCGTCGAAGTGCACGACGCTGAGCGCGACGACCTCGTGGAGATCCCGGCCGACCGACCGCTCCTCGTCCACCCGGCCCTCGTCGAAGCCGACGTCGTCGTCGCCGTGACAGCCGCCGAGACGGTGCTCCACGGCGGATCGGCCGCCCTGCTCGCAGCGGCGGACCCGCAATCGCTCCGCGCTGCGAACGCGTACTCGCTGCTCGAGACGTCAGGCTCGAGCGGCTGGCGGCTCGCGCGCGGGCTCGAGCGCGCCCTGGCGCAGCGGGTCGCGCTGCTCGGCGTCTCGCTCACGCTCAACACGCCCGCCCTCGGAGGCGTGCTCCACGGGTACCCGTACGACCCCGAGGCCGTGCGCCGGATAGCGAACTTCCCACTCGGTGGGCTGTTCGGCCTTCTTCCCGGGCCCGTGCGCCGCGGGGTGCTCCGTCGCTTGCCGAGCGAGCTGACGGCCGCCGCCGTCTTCGCAGGCCCGCCCTCGGTCGCACACGCCGAAGCGCTGTTGCGCGGCGTCGAGGCGAAGGCGACGAAGCTCGACGAGCGGCTCGACGTGATCTGCATCGGCGTGCCGCATACGACGCCGGTGCTCCCACGCGAGGCCCCGAACCCGACCTCGGCCGCCTACCTCGCCCTGGGGCTCGCGCTCCGCCTGTGGCGCGACGAGTTCCCGGTCAACGAAGGCGGCACCGCGATCCTCCTCAGCCGCTTCACGAAGAGGTTCCCGCACCCGACGCAGCAGCCCTTCCGCGCGCTCTTCCAGGCGGCACGCTCGAGCGGAGCGCGCGATCCCGAAGACCTGGCAGACGCCGAGCAGATCGCCGGGTCGGACGACCGCGCCATCGAGTCGTACCGCGCCGGCCGCTCGTGCCACCCGCTGCTCCCCTTCGCCGAGTGGTCCGCCTGCCAGCCCGCGATCGAACGTCTCGGCGCGGTGCTGGTCGCAGGCTGCCGCGACGCGACTGCGGCACGCCAGCTCGGCTTCGTGCCGACGCACGGCATCGGCCCGGCCCTCGCGATGGCCCACGGCCGAGCCGCGGGGCCGCCCCGCATCGGCTACCTGCTGTCGCCCCCGTACTTCCCGCTACGGGTCAGCGTGGATTCGTCGACCGACTAGTCGACACCTAGATACGTCTGCTTGACCTTCTCGTTCTCGCGCAGCGACTTGGCGTCGTCCGCGAGCGCGATCGTGCCGGTCTCCATCACATAGCCGCGGCTGGCGACGTCGAGCGCCATCAGCGCGTTCTGCTCCACGAGCAGAATCGTCGTGCCCTGCTGGTTGATCTCCTGGATGATCTCGAAGATCTTCTCGACGAAGATCGGCGCCAGCCCCATCGACGGCTCGTCGAGCATGAGGAGCTTCGGCTGAGCCATCAGCGCCCGCCCGATCGCGCACATCTGCTGCTCGCCGCCGGACATCGTCCCGGCCTTCTGGCCGCGCCGCTCGGCAAGTCGCGGAAAGAGCTCGAACACCCGGTCGATCGACTCCTTGATCCCGGCGCGGTCGCTTCGCTGGTACGCGCCCATCTCGAGGTTCTCGGTCACGCTCATCCGCGGGAACAGCCGCCGCCCTTCCGGAGCCTGGCTGATGCCCATCTTCACGACACTGTGCGGAGACTCGTTCGTGATGTCCCTGCCCTGGAACGAGATCGTCCCCTCGCGCGGATGGTTGAGCCCGTTGATCGAGCGCAGCGTCGTCGACTTGCCGGCGCCGTTCGCGCCGATCAGCGTCACGATCTCGCCGTCGCTCACGTCGATCGAGATGCCCTTCAGCGCCTGGATCGAGCCGTAGTAGGTGTGGACCTCCTTGAGCTCGAGGATCGACCCGCCGGTCGCGGCAGTCGTCGGCTCCGGAGCGGCGGTCGCCATCAGGACACCGCCGCCGTTCCGAGGTAGGCCTCGATCACGCGCTCGTCGCTCTGCACTTCCTGCGGGGTCCCTTCGGCGATCTTCTCACCGTAGTCGAGAACGGTCACGCGCTCGGAGATGCCCATCACGACGCGCATGTCGTGCTCGATCATGAGCACGGTCAGGCCCTGTTCCTCACGCAGCATGGCGACGAACGAGGTGAACTCGGCCGTCTCCTGCGGGTTCATGCCCGCCGTGGGCTCGTCGAGCAGCAGCAGCTTCGGCTCCGTCGCGAGCGCGCGCGCGACCTCGAGCCGCCGCTGGTCGCCGTACGAGAGGTTCCGCGCGTACTCGTCGTCCCGGCCGCGCAGCCCGCTGAACTCGAGCAGGTCGTGAGCTTTCTCCCGCGCGGCGACCTCCTCGCGCTTCAGCGACGGCGGCTTGAAGATGGCCCGGAGGATGCCGCCCTTCAGGCGCGAGTGCATGCCGACGAGCACGTTCTCGAGCGCAGTCATGCTCTGGAAGAGGCGGATGTTCTGAAACGTCCGCCCGACGCCGAATTTCGTCACCACGTGCGGCGGACGGCCGGTGACGTCGTGCCCGTCGAAGACGATCTGCCCGGCGGTCGGCTTGTACACGCCCGTGAGCATGTTGAAGAACGTCGTCTTGCCGGCACCGTTCGGCCCGATCAGGCTCACGATCGTCCGCTCCGGGATCGTGAAGTCGACGTCGTTCACGGCAACGAGCCCGCCGAACTCCTTGCGCACGCCCACGGCTGTCAGCAGGTCGGCCACGGCTACTCGTGCGTCACGTCGTACAGGGGCTGGTCATGAACACCTTCGCGGAACTCTTGTTTCCGCCGCTCGCTCGGGATGAGCCCTTCCGGCTTGAACAGCATGGTCAACACGAGAATGACGCCGAAGATCCCGGAGGTGTAGAGCGGCACGTCGATCTGCTTCCGGAAGACGAAGTCGCTGACGCCGTTCGCGTTCATCCACGCGCCGATGTTCGCAAGCCCCTCCTGGTTCAAGTAGGACAGGAACGCGGCGCCGACGATCACTCCCCAGATGTTGCCCATCCCGCCCAGGATGACCATGCAGAGGATGAACACGGAGATGTTGAAGTAGAAGTCCGATGGGAAGGTGCCGCCCTTGAAGCTCCCGTAGTAGGCGCCTGCGACGCCGCCGAAGAAGGCTCCGCCCGCATACGCCCACGTCTTCGTCCTCATCAGCGGGACCCCCATCGCGGCGGCGGCCGTCTCGTCCTCGCGAATCGCGATCCACGCTCGGCCGAGGCGGGAGTCGCGCAGCCGGGCCGAGCAGAAGGCCGTGACGACGACGAGGAAGAGCGCGGTCCAGTAGAAGAGCCGCGTCGAGTTCGGCGAGCTCAGGAAGTCCGTGGGCAGCCCGACGGCGTTGTGCAATCTGTCCCCGAAGCCGGGCGGGTCGATCGGGTTGATCCCCTGTGAGCCGTTCGTGATGTTGCGCCCGAACAGGTTGTCGCCGTTGACGGCGATCTGGGGCATGATCTCGCCGAAGCCGAGCGTCACGATTGCGAGGTAGTCGCCCCGCAGGCGGAGCGTCGGGAATCCGATGAGAACGCCCGCGACAGTCGCGAAGACGCCCGCGATGATCACCACGAGCCAGATCGAGATGTGGAATCCGGGCGTGCTGGGCGCGACTCCGACACCGCCGACGTGCACCGTGACGCCGGAGAAGTGCTGCGACGCGAACCAGGCGACCGTGTACGCGCCCATGGCGTAGAAGGCGACGTAGCCGAGATCGAGCAGCCCCGCGTAGCCCACGACGATGTTCAGGCCGAGGGCCATCATGATGAAGACGAGCATCGTGACGCCGGTATCGGCGCTCGGGAAGTTGCCGAACACGAGCACGTCGAAGAGGTTCGGCTGGTAGATCGGATACAAGATGGCGAGGAGGAGGATCCCCGCCAGAACGACCCACTTGCCGGCCGGGAGCGCGCTCCAGGCGGGGATGTAGAGGGCGGCGAGGATGAGCGCGGCCATGATCAGCCCAAGCGACATCGAGCCGGTGAACGCGAGCACCAGGAACGCAGGAATGCCGACGATCGCGGCGCGCTTCGCCCGCGGCATCGTCTGCCGTTTCAGCGCGGGCGCACTTTCCCGGACCGCCTGCAGCCCTGCGGCCACTACGCGCCCTCCGGGGTCCGCTCGCCGAGCAGCCCTTCGGGCCGGAAGACGAGGATCAGGATGAGGATGCTGAAGACGATCGACTGCGTCCAGTCACTGCCGGGGGCGTGCCAACCGAGCCCCTCGTTGAACGCCTGCACGAACCCGATCACGAGCCCGCCGAGGACCGCTCCCGGAAGGTTGCCGATCCCACCGAGCACCGCAGCGGTGAAGGCGATGAGCCCGACGCGGAAGCCCTCGGTGTAGCGGATGTTCGTGAAGTAGAGCGCGTACAGGAGCGCCGCCGCGCCGGCCATGCAGCCTGCGAGGAAGAACGTGAAGGAGATCGTGCGGTTGACGCTGATCCCCATCATCGCGGCAGCCTCACGGTCCTGGGCGGTCGCGCGCATCGCCTTCCCGTGCCGTGTCCGCTGGACGAGCCACATGAGAGCGAGCAGGACCGGGATCGTGAACAAGAGGACGATGAACTTGTTCCACGTGTACGGGACGCCGCCGATCGTGAACACCGTGCCGTTCGGGAGGATGTCCGGGACCGACGTCGGACGGGCGCCCTTCCAGACGAGCCCGATGTTCTGGAGGATGAACGACATCCCGATCGCCGTGATCAGCGGCGCCAACCTCGGGGCGTTGCGTAACCGCCGGTACGCGACGATCTCGATCGTCGTGTTGATCGTGGCGCAGAACGCCATCGTGATCAGGAGCATGAGGATGATGAAGAGCCAGAGCACGACTCCCGAGTCGTTCTGGAGCGACCAGCCCGTGACCATCGTCGCGACGAGCATCCCGCCGAGCATGAACACGTCGCCGTGCGCGAAGTTGATCAGCTCCAGGATGCCGTAGACGAGCGAGTAGCCGATCGCGACGAGGCCGTAGATGCACCCGTTCGTGAGCCCGATCAGGAACAGGTTGTAGAAGTCCGCCGGGGCCTTGATGAAGTTGACCAGCAGCCAGAACCCGAACAGGATCACCAGCAGGAGGCCGATGATCGTGAGCACGTCGGGCCGGTACCCGGGACGTCCCACGCGGATCCTCGCCTGCTCGGTCGCCATTGCCCTCCTACGAACGCCTTTCTAAACGCGCTGGGGGAGGAACGCGTCCTCCCCCAGCCTAAAACCGCAACTGCTCTTGCCTTAACCCTTCACGAAGCTCAGCTCAGGCGTGATGGTCTTCAGGAACACGCCCTTCTGGCCCTTGACCTGCCAGACGCTCACCGTGCCGAGCGTCGTGTCGCCGTTCTCGTCGATCTTGAAGTTGCCGAGGATGCCGTCCTTCACATCCTGGTTGAAGAGGCCTTCGGCGACCTTGCTGCGCTCGCCGTCCGCCTTGTCGATCGCCGTCAGCAGGACGTCCGCAGCCTGTGCTGCGTAGTTCGTGTACGGATCCGGCTCCTTGCCGTTCTCCTTCGTGAAGTCCTCCACGAAGGTCTTGCCGGCGCCCGACAGCTGGTCGGACGGGATGCCCGGCTGCGTGATGAACATGCCCTCGGAGGCCTGGCCGGAGGTCTTGACCGTCGCCGCGTCGATCGGCGTGAAGCCGTCGGGGGCGAAGAGCGTGACGCTCCCGGGCAGACCGGCTCTCAGGTCCTTGATCAACTTGCCGCCGTTGTTGCAGATGATGCCGCCGAGGAACACCGCGTCCGCGCCCGTCTGCTTGATCTTGGTCGCGATCGCGTCATAGCTCGACGCGTTCTTGTCCCACGCCTGCGGGGTACCCGGAACGGTCTGGATCCCGAGCTTCTTGGCGTAGTTGATGAACAGCGTTGCGATGCCGTTCCCGTACGTCTCCTTGTCCGTCAGGACGTAGACCTTCTTGAAGCCCTGGTCCTTCGCGAACTGGGCGTCGGCAGCGCCCTGGAACTGGTCGTTCCACACGACACGGGCGTAGTTCCGCTTCCCCGTCGGGTAGTAGACGTCGGGCTCGCCGGACTCGGTCCCCGGCCCGCTGATCGTCAGGCCCGGATACGTGTTCGCCGGGCTGACGTAGGCGAGCGGCCCGTTCACGGCCCGGTTGGCGATCGGAATCTCGAGCTTCGCGCAGCCCGAGTTGAACGTCCCGATCACACCGATGACCGTCGGGTTCTGCGCATATGCACGGGCGTTCGCCGTGCACTTCGCCGAGTCCCAGCTCCCGGCCTGCGCTGTCGAGTCGTCGCAGGACTGGAAGCCGATCGACTTGCCGCCGGCCTTCCAGTCGTGCTGCTGCAGGATGAACTCGACCGCAGACGCCATCTCCGTCGTCAGCGCCCTGTTCGAGCCCTGGAGCGGCAGGTCGGAAGCGATGATCAGATCCGGCTTCCCGCTGCCCTTGTACTCGATCGGCTCGCATGAGGCCGACGGCAGAGCTTTGGCCTCGCCGCTGCTGCTACTGCCGCCACCGCCGCCTCCGCAGCCTGCCGCGAGCAAGACAAGCGGGATTGCGACCAGTAGCGCTGCTACTAGCAATCCAGATTTCTTCACGTGCTGTCCCTCCTCCTCCGTCACGGTTGCGCCTCGGCGGATCGACGGCCGCAACAGGGGGTCGGCCCGCGAGGGGGTCAAGTATCGAGACATTGCGCCCAGCTTTCAACTCTGATTGACACCGATACGATGCGGCCTCGGGCCGAAGTGGCGGAACTGGTAGACGCGCCGGACTCAAAATCCGGTGGGGCGCAAGCTCCGTGTGGGTTCGACTCCCACCTTCGGCACACACGGAATGCGAGTCGGAATCCTCACCGGTGGAGGCGATTGCCCGGGACTGAACGCGGTCATCCGGGCCGTGGCCCGGCGCTCGCAGGTTCGTGGGGACGAGGTGGTCGGGATCCGGTCGGGTTGGCGCGGGCTCGTCGACGGCTCGTTCGAGCCGCTGGGCCCGCGTGAGATCTCGGGGCTCCTGCCGCGCGGAGGGACGATCCTCGGCACCTCGCGGACGAACCCGTACAAGGTCGAGGGCGGGGTCGACCGCGTGCTCGAGCACTTCGGTGTGCATGGGCTCGACGCGCTCGTCGCGATCGGCGGGGAGGACACGCTCGGCGTCGGCGCGAAGCTGTTCGAGGAGCACGGGTTCCCGGTCGTCGGCGTCCCGAAGACGATCGACAACGACCTGTCGGCGACCGACTACACGTTCGGCTTCGACACCGCGGTCTCGATCTGCACCGAGGCGATCGACCGGCTGCACACGACCGCCGAGTCCCACAACCGCGTGATGGTCGTGGAGGTCATGGGCCGGCACACCGGCTGGATCGCGGTCATGAGCGGGATCGCCGGCGGCGCGGACGTGATCCTGATTCCCGAGCAGCCGATCTCGGTCGAGCAGGCATGCCGTCAGATTCAGCACCGCCACGAGCGTGGCAAGGACTTCTCGATCGTCGTGGTCAGCGAGGGCTATGAGCTCACGTACGAGTCAGGCGAGAGCCGGCTCGTCACCCAGGAGCCCGATACGGACGAGTTCGGACACGTCCGCCTGGGCGGGGTCGGTCACGCGCTCGGTGCGGACATCGAGGAGCGCACGGGCTACGAGACACGCGTCACGGTGCTCGGCCATGTCCAGCGCGGAGGCAGCCCGACCCCGCGCGACCGCGTGCTGGCGACGCGCTACGGGCTGAAGGCCGCGGACCTCGTCGCCGAGGGCCGCTTCGGCCGCATGGCGGCGCTTCAGGGAGACGAGATCGTCGACGTCTCGCTGGCCGAGGCGACCGCGGAGCTAAAGACGGTCCCAGAAGACTGGTACGCCGTGGCGAAAGCGTTCTTCGGCTAAGTGAGTGGCCACATGAGCTAGCCCCTTCGCTTCGCTCGGGGCCTGTCTATAGCTCGGCTAATGGGAAGGCGCGGTGGCGCCGGGGCGGCACGAGGAAATTTTGCCGGTGCGTCGTCTTGAGGATCGAGTTGAAGCCCTGGCCGGCTGACCGTGGGACGAACTCGAGCTTCTCGCCGTCGGGCATGTGACCGTCCATCGCGAGCCGGTTGCGGTGGAAGTCGTCGCTCGTCGGGTTGAAGACGACGAAGTGCAGGCCCGCGGCGGGCCCTTCGCCCATTCGGTCTCGCTTCGGGTCGGCGCTCCAGAAGAACGGGTTGTCGAGCGTGTTGAAGTCCGCGCGCTGCGGGATCGCCGTCCCTTTCGGATAGAGCGTCCCGTCGTCGCCGCGGATGTTCTGCTGGAGCCGAGAGGCCGGCTGCAGCGAGGAGCTGTGCCCGATGACCCCGTAGCGGTCGTAATCGCGGCGGACCTCGCTCTCCGAGGCGACGCGGCTCGGCGGTTGCGCGACCGTCTGCGTCCCGGGCCGGACGGGCATGTGCGGACGGAACGTCGTGTTCACGCGGTCGCGGAAGTCCTGGTTCAGGTACCACGCCTCGAGGTCCTCGAAGATGTGCGAGAGGTGCATGTGCGTGCCGCCGTGGAAGTACGAGCGCGACCCGAGATCGACGAGCCCGAGCGTCTCGAAGTTGACGATCTTCGGCGGGCCGAGCGCGTTCCGCTGCGTCGACGTGAAGCCGAGGAAGAGCTCTGAGCCGTCCGGGATGAGGTCGGCGCCGGGCACGCCCGCGGCCGTGGCCATCTCCTTCGGCAGCCCCTTGCCGCCGTCCATCTGGCCGGCGAAGCCCTTCCGGATGCTCGTCACCGCGAGGACGCCCTTCATCCGATCGGCGATCTCGGTCGCTGCTGCCCGGATGTTCTCCTCGTTGTCGCTGCGGAAGAGGAACGCGACGTCGTTGTCCTCGAGGAGCGTCTCCTCGGGGTCACTCGGGAAGCGAACCGCATCGAAGAGCGCGGGCTTCTTCGCCCGCCGGTCGAACGGAAGGTGCAGGTCCGCAGCCTCGGGGACATACGTCTGGAAGTACGGGAGCCCCCAGGCGACCGTGAACGCGAGCCCGTCCGGCGTGGCGGGATACTTCGTGTCGAGCTTCTTCAATTCTGCGGCCAGCGCTGCGCGGGCATCGCGCAGCTGATCCTTGGGCGCGATGACCTTGGCCGTGACCACCTCGTGGTGCCGGAGCGGAACGACGACCTCGACGCCCTCCTTCTTCTCGACGCGCAGTCCGTCGACCAGGTGCTGCTCCGGAGCGTGGGCGGCCGCGGCCTTGCTCGGGGACGAGTCGGCGAGCTTGTCCACGAGCTCGTAGATCCCGGCCGCACCGAGCGCAGCGCCCGCGGCTCCGCCGACGAGAAGCTCCTTCCGGGTGAGCTTCATCGCGCTACTTCGTCGGCTTGACGGGAACGAGCCCGCGCACCATGCGGTCGAGGTTGCTCACGACCTTGGCGTAGGTGAGCGGCTTGATGACGTGCTCGCTGACGGCGTACAGGCTTCCGTGGTCGCGCCAGGCATAGAGGATGTGCCACTGGTCGACCCCGCGGTTGACCGTGTACATCGTCGCCGTGATCGGCCCGAGGTGTCTCTTCCCGTGCGGGTCGCTGAAGCAGGGCATGTGCGTCGTGCGCGCCTTGCCGCCGACGACCTCGGTGTCCTCGCAGCGCGGGATCTTCGTGCGGCCCGGGTAGCCGCGGAAGTTCACGTGCACGTCCTGGCTCGGCGGCTCGTGCCAGAGGAAGCTGACGAGGTAGCTCTTGTCCTTCTCGACCGAGACGCCGTTGTCCCACTGGCCGCCGATCTTCGCGTCGATCGGGCTCGGCATCCAGGTCGGGCAGTAGACCTTCGAGTGGATGCGGTTCGCGAGCCGCTGCCAGCCGGCCTTCCACGCCTGCGGGCAACCGGCCGGCTTCGCGGACGCTGCCGCGGCGGGCTTGCTCTCGCTCCCGGAACAGCCGGATGCGACCAGGGCCAACCCGGCCAAAACCCCTGCTCCCGCCAGTCGAAGCATCAGGAGCACGTTATAGCCGGTAAATCTCCAACCAGGGCCCGCCAACGTCGTCGTGCGGGCGGATCGAATAGACGCGCGGTCGGCGCCTCAGGCTCTCGTAGAAGCGGGTCTCGCGCGGATAGTCGCTCGCCGCGGACAGCACGCGGTCCTCGACCGCGCCGGTGACGACGACGTAGCGGACGCCCTGTTCGCGGAGCCGGGCGACGTCCCGGTTGGGGTCGTGCGGCTGCCCCGGCCTCGGCAGCTTCAACGGCAGGACGCTGTGGCCGCGGAAATCGGGCGTCGACGGGTCGGCGGCGAGCCGGGCACCGCTCGGCAGGTTCGTGGCGACCCAGTGCTCGGCCACCACGCGCGCGTCGGTCTTCGTCAGGTCGCGGGCGTCGCGGATGCTCCACGTCAGTGGCACCACGAGCACGAGCAGCGTCACGGGAGCAAGCGCCCTCAGGCGGCCGGCGAGCGCGCCGAGCGCCGGCACGAGCGGGAGCAGATAGCGGTCGAAGTGCGAGTGCAGCGTCAGCAGGCTCGCGAAGTAGACGAGGACGAACGTGCAGAGCACGAGGTCGGCGCGCGTCCGGTGCACGAGCGCGACGACGAGCCCGGCGAGGGCGATAACGAGCGCGGGCCCGAAGCCGTCCCAGAGCCGCTCGACGAATGCGATCGGCGCCGCGTGATCGTTCTCGAAACCGAGCCAGCCGGTCTGCGCCCAGCGCCCGACTCGCCATGCGTCCCCGGCTGCCTGCCCGAAGTGGAGGATCACGAACGGGCTCGTGACCGCAAATGCGGCAACTGCCAGCCCCGCACCGATCGCGAGGCGTCTCCACCTCCCCCACGCGGCCGCGACGAGCGGCGCGAACAGGATGATCCCCGGGTACTTGGCGCTGGTCGCGAGCCCGACCACGATCCCGGCGAGCTCGATCCGGCCGGAGACCATGAGCGCAAGCGCGACCGTGACGCCGACCGTCAGCGGCACGTCCGTGACCGCCATCCGCGAATAGGCGACGTACGTCGTCTCGACCGCGACTGCAGCTGCGGCGACGCAGGCCGCCACCGTCCCGTACGCCGCGCGTCCGAGCCACCAGGCGGCCGCAACCCCGCCGAGCGCGATCGCGACCAGCACGACGCGGGCAGTCAGATACGAGGGCTCGTGCTGCCACGCCTGGAACGGCCCGAGCACGTACATGACGAGGGTCGGGTAGTCGAACCAGTGCGGGTCGAGCCCACCGCCGTGAGTCATCGCCCACGCGCGCGGGACGACGTTCCGCTCGTCCGGGTTCAGGAGTGGCGACGGAAGGCCGTACTGGATGCCGACGAGCCGAATCGCGGCGGCCAGCACGAGCAGAGCCGCGAGCGCGACCCATGGGCCACCCCACCGGTTGAGGGCGGCCTCAGACCTCGGGCGGCGCCGCACGAACCAGGCCCGCGAGGTTGTGCGAGGCGACGATCACCGCGTCAACTCCTGCGCGCTCGAGCTCGGCGATCTCATCCGGCGTCGTAACCTCGAGATCGGCGATCGCGAGCTTGCCGGCGGGGATGTCGGGCAGCAGGTCGAGCACGCTGGCGAGCGGGTCGTCGGCGTCGCCCGACTCCTGGGGCGCCAGCAGGAAGATCTCCGGGTCGAGGCGCTCGAGGGCCAGCTCGAGCTCGTCCGCGTCGCGCACCTCGACGACGCACTCGAGGCCGATGTCGTGGACCTCTCGCCAGCGGCGCTCGACGTGCTCCGCGTCATCCTCGAGAGCGCTGGCAGCGATCAGGAGTGCATCCGCCCCGGCGTTGAGCGCCTCGCCCGGCGCCAAGTCGACGCGCCAGAGGATCGGCAGCCCTGTCGCCTCACGGACCTCGGGGATGTTGAGGTGGAGCACGACGCCCTCCGCTCCGCTGCGCTCGGCCGCCGCGGCCGCGTCCGCGTCGGCGGCGGGCGTGATCAGCGAGATCCCATCGCCCTCGGAGATCGCCTGGCTCAAACGGCGTTGACCGCTCATGGACGGAGCACTCTAACTAGACGCCGATCGGGTGCCAGACCGTCTTCAGCTCGAGGAAGGACGCGATCTCCCACGGGCTTTGATCGTCGGCCGGGCCTCGGACGACACGCTTGACGTTCTCGGCCGCGAGCTGTTCGAGCTCCTCGACCTGGCCGTCCGCCCCCGCGAGGTCGAGCGCGTTCACGTCCATGTGGCCCGCGAGCCACGGTGCGAGCTCCTCGCGCTGTCCGGTGAGCAGGTTGACGACGCCGCCCGGAACGTCGGAGGTAGCGAGCACCTCGGCCAGCTCGACCGCGGCCAGTGGGTGCGTTTCGGACGCGACGACGACGGTCGTGTTGCCGCCGACGATCGCGGGCGCGACGCGAGAGACGAGACCGAGGAGCGCAGGCTCGTCTGGCGCGAGGATGCCAACGACGCCCGTCGGCTCGGGCACCGTGAAGTTGAAGTACGGGCCTGCGACCGGGTTCGAGGAGCCGAGCACCTGCGCGAGCTTGTCCGCCCAGCCCGCGTACCAGACGAGGCGATCGACCGCCCGGTCGACCTCGTCGACGCCGGAGCTGAGCTCGGAGAACTCGGTGCGGCGCGACTCGAGCATCTCGGCGATCCGGTAGACGACCTGGCCGCGGTTGTACGCGGTCATCGACGCCCACTTCGGGAACGCACCGCGAGCGGCGCGCACGGCATCGCGAAGATCCTTACGCGAGCCGCGAGCGACGTTTGCTCCTTCGGCTTCGTACGTGCGCCCCGACTCGGAGCGAGGGAACGCTCCTCCGATGTAGAGCTTGTACGTCTTGTTGACCGGGAGCCTGCTCAATCGAACTCCAGGTACGGCTCGAGCCCGTGACGCCCGCCTTCGCGGCCGAAGCCGGACTCCTTGTAGCCGCCGAACGGCGAAGCCGGGTCGAAGCGGTTGTACGTGTTCGCCCAGATGACGCCGGCCCGGAGTTTCTGCGCCATCGCGAGGATGCGGGAGCCCTTCTCGGTCCAGACGCCGGCGGAGAGCCCGTAGGGCGTGTTGTTCGCCTTCTCGACCGCCTCGTCGGGCGTGCGGAACGTCAGCACCGAGAGGACCGGCCCGAAGATCTCCTCCTGGGCGATGCGGTAGCTCTGCGCGACGTTCGTGAAGACGGTCGGCGCGAACCAGTAGCCCTTCTCCGGGAGGCGACAGGGCGGCTGGTAGATCTCCGCGCCTTCCTCCTCGCCCGCGGCGACGAGCTCCTTGATCTTGTCGAGCTGCTGCTTCGAGTTGATCGCACCGACGTCCGTGTTCTTGTCGAGCGGGTCGCCGACGCGAAGCGTGGCCAGCCGTCGCTTGAGCTTGCCGATCAGCGGCTCATAGATCGACTCCTGGACGAGCAGCCGCGAGCCGGCGCAGCACACGTGGCCCTGGTTGAAATAGATGCCGTTGACGATGCCCTCGACGGCCTGGTCAAGCGCGGCGTCGTCGAAGATCACGTTGGCCGCCTTGCCGCCGAGCTCGAGGGTCAGGTGCTTGTCCGTGCCCGCGAGTTGGCGCTGGATGGACTTCCCGACTTCGGTCGAGCCGGTGAACGCGATCTTGTCGACGTCGGGGTGCTCGACGAGGGCTGCGCCGGTGCGGCCGTCGCCCGTCACGATGTTGACGACGCCGGGCGGGAGCTCGGCCTGGCGCAGGACGTCTGCGAAGAGGAGCGCCGAGAGCGGCGTCGTCTCCGCCGGCTTGAGGACGACCGTGTTCCCGGCCGCGAGTGCCGGCGCGATCTTCCACGAGAGCATGAGCAGCGGGAAGTTCCAGGGGACGATCTGGCCGGCGACGCCGATCGGCCGCGGCGTGCGGTTCGGGAACGCGTACTCGAGCTTGTCCGCCCAGCCCGCGTAGTAGAAGAAGTGCGCGGCCGAGAGTGGGAGGTCGACGTCGCGCGACTCGCGGATCGGCTTGCCGCCGTTCAGCGACTCGAGGACCGCGAACTCGCGCGAGCGCTCCTGAAGGATGCGCGCGATGCGGAACAGGTACTTCGCCCGCTCGGCGGGTGAGATGTCGGACCAGCCGTTGGCGAACGCCTCGCGTGCGGCGCCGACCGCCTGGCCGACCTCTTCGCGGCTCGCCTGGCCGATCTCGGCCAGAGGCTCCTCGCTGGACGGGTCGATCGTCGTGTAGACCTCGATCGGCTCGAGCCACTCGCCGCCGACGAAGAGCCCGTACTGCTCGCGCAGCTGAACCAGGTCGCGCGCTTCCGGCGCCGGCGCGTAGTCCCACGCTGCCGGGACCGGCGCGCGGTCGCGCTTGCGCTCGAGCTCGCTCATGAGCGGCCCCGGGGGCTACGCCCACCACCCACCCCCCACCCATAGAGGGTGGGGCTGAAGGGTAGGTCTCGCGCTCGCGCGCGCGTGTGCCGAATTCGGGTCAATTCAGTCAAGCGTGAAGTAGTCCGGGCTTTGGTACCTGCCCGTCTTCTCCTTTCGGATCTGCATGAGCACGTCGTTCAGGAGCGACGACGCGCCGAGCCGGTACAGATCCGGCGTCAGCCACTCGGGCCCGAGCGTCTCGTGCAGTTGAACGAGGTACTGCACTGCCTGCTTCGCGTGCCGGATCCCGCCGGCGGGCTTCATCCCGACGCGCCGGCCAGTCTCCTCGTATACGTCGCGAATCGCCTCGAGCATCACGAGCGTCACGGGCAGCGTCGCGGCCGACGGCAGCTTCCCCGTCGACGTCTTGATGAAGTCGGCGCCGCCCGCGATCGCGAGCAGGCTCGCCCGGCGCACGTTGTCGTACGTTCCCAGCTCTCCGGTCTCGAGGATCACCTTGACGTGCGCCTCGCCCGCCGCCTCCTTCACCTTCACGATCTCGTCGTAGACCTTCGCGTACCGGCCCGACAAGAAGGCGCCGCGGTCGATGACCATGTCCACCTCGTCCGCGCCCATCTCGACGACCTCGCGGACCTCGGCCACCTTAACGTCCGTGGGCGCCTGGCCCGACGGGAACGCCGTCGCGACCGACGCGACCTTGACGCTCGTCCCGCGAGTCCGCTCGACCGCAGTCGGCACGAGGTTCGGGTAGATGCAAATCGCTGCAACCGACGGCACCGTCGCATCGGCCGGATCGGGGCGGATGCCCTTCGAGGTCAGCGCCGCCACCTTTCCTGGCGTGTCCGCGCCCTCGAGCGTCGTCAGATCCATCATCCGCACCGCCAGATCGAGGGCGAACAGCTTCGCCTCGCGCTTGATCGATCGCTTCGCGAGCGTCGCGGCCCGCTCCTCGACCGCGACCGCGTCGACCGATCCGATCCGAGGCAGCCGCGGCTCGAGCGGGAGCTCGAATCCCGTTGCCAACACCGGCGCCTTGGCCATACGAAGGAGTCTAGCCCTGCACCGGCAGCTGACCGGCGAGCGTGTACTCCCAGCCCTCCTGCCACTCGAAAGGCGCCGCTACGACCTCCTCGAGTTGCGCTCCGAGCAACAAGCGCTGTAGCGCCCAGCGGTTCGCGGAGTGGGCGATCAGTAGCACGCGCATCCCGTCGAGCTCGGGAAACAGGTCGTTGAGAAAGTCCCGCGTGCGCCCGACGACCTGCTGGTAGCTCTCCCCACCCGGAAACGGCTCTTCGATCCGCCGCACACGCTCGACTTCGATGTCAGCCGCCGGTGCGCCGTTGAGCTCGCCGTAGTTGCACTCGCGAAGCCGCCAGTCGTGGTGCACGGGAAGCTCCGAGCCGGCGAACGCGACCGCTGCGGTCTCGATCGCTCGTCCCAGATCCGAAGCGAAGACCGCCGCGAGCCCATCGTCACGCCGCCGCGCGCCGAGCGCCTCCGCCTGCATCCGGCCCCTCTCCGACAACCGACCATCGAGCCAGCCGGTCGCGATCCCGCTCTCGTTGTCGATCGTCGTGGAATGCGTCTCGTAGACGAGCTCGATCGCCATCAGATGCCCAGGCGCTCGAGCATTCGCTCGTCGCGGCGCCACTTCGGCTTCACCCTGACCTGAAGCTCCAGGAAGACCGAGTGCCCGAGCACGTGCTCGATCTCGGGCCGCGCGCGCACGCCGATCTCCCTCACGACCGACCCGCCCTTGCCGACGAGGATCTGCTTCTGCGACTCGGTCTCGACGTAAAGCTTCGCGCGCACGACCTTCTCGTCGACCTCCTCGACCTCGACCGAGATCGCGTGCGGCACCTCCTCACGCGTCAGCGCGAGCGCCTTCTCGCGGATCAGCTCGCCGATCTCCTCCTCCCGGGAGAGATCGCTGCGCTGCTCGGGCGGAAAGTACGCCGGCCCGTCGGCCAGCAGCTCGACGAGCTCGTCGCGCAGCTCCGCAACCCCGTCGCCGGTCTTCGCGCTCACCGGATGGAGCGCGTGGAAGTCGCCGAGCTTCGACGCCGTGTCCATCTGCGTCGCCACGTGCCCGGGCTTGAGCCGGTCGACCTTGTTCAGCGCGATCACGACGGGCACGCCGAGCGAGAAGACTCGCTTGGCGATGAAGCGGTCGCCCGCACCGATCCGGTCGCGCGTCGAGAGGACGAACAAGACCGCGTCGACGTCCTCGAACGCCTGGTCGACGGTGCGCTGCATGCGCTCGGTCATCGGGTCGAGCGGGCGCTGGAAGCCGGGCAGATCGACGAGCACGAGCTGGTACCCGTCCCCGTTGACGACGCCCGCGATCCGCCGCCTCGTCGTCTGCGGCTTGTCGGAGACGATCGCGACCTTCCCGCCCGCGAGAGCGTTGACGAGCGTCGACTTGCCCACGTTCGGGCGACCGGCGACCGCGACGAACCCGGACTTCACAGCTCGAACGTCTCGGGCAGCAGCTCCGCGGGCGTCCGCGTCACGACCTCGCCGTCCGCGTTCTTGAACGTGACGCGGTCGAATCGGAACTCGTGGATCCACTGCCGGCATCCGCCGCAGGGTGAGGCGGTGATCGCGATCTCCTCGAGGTCACCCGGGCGGCAGCCGGCGACGACCGCGCAGGCGATCGCCGTCCGCTCCGCGCAGATCCCGAGCGGGTACGACGCGTTCTCGACGTTCACGCCCTCGAACAGCCGCCCGTCGCGTGCCCGGACGACGGCTCCGACGCTGAACCGCGAGTACGGCGCGTAGGCGCGGCCGGACGCGGCCAGAGCTTGCTCGTACAGCTCGTCGCTCACCCGAACACCTGGAAGATGACGAGCACGGCCAGCGCACCGAGCGCGCCGCCGTAGACGACCTCGAGGAACGAGTGGACGCCCGACTCGATCCGCGTCTGCGCGACGAGCACTGCCATCAGGAAGGTCAGGGACGTGATCAGGAACCAGTGCTGCGAGTCGCCGACGACCTGGGTCACGGCCATCCAACCGCCGAATGCGACTGCCGCGTGCCCCGAAGGAAGGCCCCCGCGCAGTGGCGTCCCGCGGCCCGTGTACGCCTTCGTGGCGAGCACGAGGATGATCACGAGCGCGAGCGAGATCACGGTCAACTCGGCAGGCGCGTCGCGGAGCCGCTCGATCAGCCGCGAGCTGCGGTTGGCGAAGACGTCCGAAAAGACGAGGTACCCGACCGCAACGGCGTTCACCGTCGCGATCAGGACGGCACCCGCCGCGATGTCCTTCGCCAGCTTCGCGAGCGGGTCGAACGACGTCGTCGCGACGTCGATCCCGGCCTCGAGGGCCGAGTTGATCATTTCGGCGATGAGCACGAACGAGATCGCGATCAGCAGCGCGATCAGCTCGATCCTGCCCACGCCGGCTGCGACGGCCGCGATCAGCACCGCGGCTGCGATCGCGAAGTGGATGCGCATGTTGCGCTGCGTGCGCAGGACGTGGATCACGCCCTCGAAGGCGAAGTTGAAGCTCTCCAGCAGCGACGGGCCGCGTCGCGTGGGCGCGGCCATCAGACGAGCTCCGCCTCGCGAAGCTCCATCTCGGCGCCGTGGTCGTAGCCGAGCAGGTGCAGCAGCCCGTGAACGAGCGGCGCGCGCCACTTCTCGCCGACGACCTGCGGGCAGAGGACCGCGTCGCCGAGCTGGCGCGGCACGCCGTCGGGCAGCTCGTCGCGCCCGTCGATCGGGAACGAGAGGACGTCGGTCGCCTCGTCCTGGCCGAGGTGCTCGCGTTTCAGCGTCCGCATCTCCTCCGGGCCGACGAAGAGCAGCCCGAGGTCGCCGTCGTCGATGCCCTCGGCTGAGAGCACTCGCCGCGCCAGTTGCTCGGCGCCGTGCTCGTCGACGTCGGCGCCGCTCCTGTTTTCGATCACGACTGTCACCACAGCGTCACTTCCGACGCTGCGTGCCGGTCTCCTCCGCATGCTTGCGGTACGCCTCCACGATGCGCTGGACGAGCTTGTGCCGGACGACGTCCTCGTGCCCGAAACGGACGAAGGCGACTCCCTCGAGCGGGCCGATGATGTCCTGCACCTGGATCAGGCCCGACGCCTGCTCGCGCGGCAGGTCGACCTGGGTCACGTCGCCGGTGACGACGATCTTCGAGCCGAAGCCGAGCCGCGTGAGGAACATCTGCATCTGCTCGGGGCTCGTGTTCTGCGCCTCGTCGAGGATGATGAACGAGTCGTTCAGCGTGCGCCCGCGCATGAACGCCAGCGGTGCGACCTCGACGATGCCTTTTTCCATGTACGAGGCCAGCCGGTCGGCGTCGAGCATGTCGTAGAGCGCGTCGAACAGTGGGCGCAGATACGGGTCGACCTTCTCGAGCATCGTCCCCGGCAGATAGCCGAGTCGCTCGCCGGCCTCGACCGCGGGGCGCGTGAGGATGATCCGGCCGACCTGCCGGTCGGCCAGGGCCGCGACCGCGAGCGCCATGGCCAGGTACGTCTTGCCGGTTCCAGCCGGTCCGATTCCGAACGTGACGACACAGTCGCGGATCGCGTCGACGTAGCGCTTCTGGGTGACGGTCTTCGGCGCGATCTTCTTCCCTCGGTGGCGCCAGACGACGTCCTCGAAGACCTCGCGCACGTCCTCGACCTGGTCGAGCGCCCCGAGTACCGCGTCCACCGTCGAAGGCCCGATCTCGTGGCCGCCCTCAGCGAGCTCGACCAGCTCGTCGACGACCGCGCGCGCTTCGGTCACGCGCTCGTCGTCGCCCTCGATCGTCAGCCGGTTCCCGCGCAGACGGATGGTGACGCGGAGCCGGTCGCGCAGCGCTTCGAGCACGCCGTCGCCGATCGCTGCGAGCTCCGCGGCGACGTCGTTCGAGACATCGAGCACCTGTTGCATGCGTCGAAGTGTAGGCGTGGAGCCGCGACCCGACCGCGACGCTTTCGGCTCGAAACCGGCACAGACACGTGCGCTTTTCCCCGATACGATCGCTGTGGGGAGGAGGTTGGGGGTACCGGACCAGAAGGCGCCGGCGCGAACGGCGTTCAGGCGAGCTTCTCGCGAACGAGCTGGCTCACCGCCGACCCGTCGGCGCGGCCCGCGACCTGCGGCATCACATCCGCCATCACGCGGCCGAGGTCGCGCATGCTCGTCGCGCCGCACTCCGCGATCGCGTCGTCGATGATCGACTCCAGCTCCTCCTCGGACAGCGGGTCGGGCATGAACTCCTCGATCACATCGAGCTCATCCTCCTCGGCCTCGGCGCGCTCCTCGTTGCCAGCCGAGCGGTACGCCTCCGCCGCCTCGATGCGCTTCTTCCGCTCGCGCTGCAGCACCTGGAGCTCCTCTTGGTCGTTCAGCTCGCGCCGAAGCTCCTTCTCTGCCGAGCGAAGGTTCGCGAGGATCAGCCGCAGCGTGTCGCGCCGCGGCGCGTCGCGCTCCTTCATGGCAACCTCGAGCTCGTCCTCGATCTCGGCGATCAAGCTCATCCAGGCATCCCCGTCACCCGTCCACCGAGCACGTGCCAGTGCAGGTGGAAAACCGTTTGCCCGCCCCCGGGCCCGACGTTGACCGCGACGCGGTAGTCCTCGAGCCCAACGTCGCGCGCCGTCTCGGCGACGAACTCGAGCATCCGCTTCGCCTCCTCGGCCGGGAACTCGCGGACGTCGCGAAACGTCCCGACATGCCGTTCGGGAATGACGAGCAGATGCGTGTCGGCTCGCGGGTTGATGTCGGCGATCGCGACGAAGCCCTCGCCTTTTCGGACATGGTCGCCCTCGGCGAAGAGCTTGCAGAACAGGCAGTCAGACGGCACCGACGATGCCCTCCTCCGCGACCCCGACCGCGCGCACCGGCACGAGCGCGCCGACCGGAGCCGACTCGTCGAGCAGCCACGGCGAATAGTCGTCGCCGTAGCCGCGGCCTGGGCGGTCGACGAGCACCGCGTCGGCCGCGCCGACCTTCGATCGCCAGCGCCGGAGACACGCGTCACGCGAATCGGCGCGCAGCTGCGCGCTGCGGCGCTTCTTGGCCGACGGCGCCACGGGATCTTCGCCCGCGGTCGCAGTCCCCGGGCGCGGCGAGTACGGGAACACGTGCACCTTCGTCACGCCGGCGGCGGCGAGCACGCGGCGCGTCTCCTCGAACGCCTGCTCGTCCTCCGCAGGAAAGCCGACGATCACGTCAGCGGTCAGGTTGAAGTCCGCGAGCGGTTCGAGTCGCCGGAGGTAGGTCGCGACCGTGTAGCGGCGCCCCATGGCGCTCAGCACACGGTCGTCGCCCGACTGCAGTGGGACGTGCAGGTGCTTCGAGACCGTCGGCGTCTCGCGCAGCGCGCTCACGAGCTCATCGTTGACGTGGTTGACCTCGATCGAGGACAGTCGCAGGCGCTTCAGACCCGGCGTCGCCCCGGCCTCGCGGACGAGCCGCGCGAGCGTGTATCCGCCCTCGCGGTCGCGAAAGCAGCCGAGGTTGATCCCGGTCAGGACGACCTCGCGATGCCCCTGCTCGACCCGCTTACCGACCTCGCGCAGAACCGCTTCCGCACTACGGCTCCGCGACTGCCCACGAACGAGCGGGATGACGCAGAACGTGCACGAGAAGCTGCACCCGTCCTGGACGCGGACGAACGCACGAACGCGATCGAGCCGCGCGTCGGCCTGGACGCACCCGATGGCGCCGACGTCGCCGGCGACGAACGACGCGGTCTCCTCCGCACGACGCGAGACCACGGTCACGTTCTCGGGCAGGCCGTCGAATGCGCGCTCGAGGTTCGCGGCACAGCCAGTCACGTACACGCGCCGATGCGTGCGCGCGGCGCGCGACGCGGCCTGGCGGGACTTGCGGACGGCCTCGTTCGTCACGCAGCAGGTGTTGACGACGGCGATCTCCGCTCCGCCGTGCTCTTCGTGGCCAGCGCGAAGAAGCGCCTCGCGGATCGCGTGCGCGTCCGAGTGCGAGACCTTGCAGCCGAGGAAGCGAACGGAGAACGTCGCCACGGGAGGCGGATGCTACTCGCGCCTGAACAAGTCAGCCGCCCAGTGCTCCTGAACGAGGCGGTCGACGTGCTCGAATCCCTCTCGTGCAGTCCGTTCCGTTTCGTAGTAGCCCGACGTCACGAGCACGCGGGTTCTCTCGGAGAGCCGGAGGCGCTCGATGGTCCGCGAATCGATGTTCGCGACGGCCATCTCGGCCCCCGGGAGCGCGCCGCTCGTCGCGTCGAGGGCCCACGCGTCCACTGCGACACCGTTCGCGGCGGCGTTGCCCCGGGTCGCCTCGACGGCGGCCTCGTCGGCATCGATCGCGGCGACCGGCTCGAAGCCGAGCTTGCACGCGGCGATCGCGAGCACGCCCGAGCCGCAGCCGACGTCGAGGAGGCTGGCCGGATCGAGGGACTGGAGCAGCTCGAGACAGAGCCGCGTCGTCGGATGTGCACCCGTTCCGAACGCGAGCCCGGGATCGATGACGATCGGGACGAGCCCGGGTCGCGGCACTTCCCAGGGCGGCCCGACCCACAGCGCGCCGACCTCGGCCGGGCGGTGAAAGCGCTTCCACTCGCTCTCCCATCCGTCGGGCACCGGCTCTACGCGAACGTCGTCGAACCTGGCGCGTAGCGCGTCGGTTCCGGCCTCGTCGGTGAACGCGACCAGTTCGGTCACCTCGGAGCGGTCGAGCTCTGCGAAGCCTTCGGGAAACAGCTCGATCATCGCGGCCGTCGCCTCCTCGACCAGCTCACGGGGAACGACGACCGAAGCGCGGAGGAGGCTCAGCGGAAGGCGCTCTTCAGCTTCTCGAAGAAGCCCTCGTCGGGCCGGTAGGTCTCCTCGCTCGCGGTCTGCTCGAAGTCGCCGAGCAGGCGCCGTTGCTCCTCGGTCAGCTGGCGCGGGACGACGACGTTGACGAGCACGCGCTGGTCGCCCCGGCCGAAGCCCTGGAGCACAGGCATGCCGCGGCCCCGGAGCACCCGCACCGACCCGGGTTGTGTCCCCGCTTCGAATTCGAGCTCCTCCTCGCCTTCGAGCGTCGAGATCGTCGCGCGCGCACCGAGCGCGGCCTCGGTCATGGTCAGGTCCACGGTCGAGAAGACGTCGTCGCCCTCGCGCACGAGCCGGGCGTGCGGGCGAATCCGGACGAGCACGTAGACGTCGCCCGCCTGCCCGCCGAGCGCGCCCGCATGGCCTTCGCCCGAGAGCCGGATGCGCTGCCCATCGTGGATCCCGGGCGGCACCTGAACGTCGAGCTTGCGCTCTTCGAGGGTCCGGCCCGCGCCGGAGCAGGCCTCGCAGGGATGCTCGACGATTCGGCCGGTCCCACGACAGCGCTGACAGGGATGCGCCCGGATGAACTCGCCGAGGGCGGTGCGCGTCACCTGCTGGATACGACCGGTCCCGCCGCAGTCGTCGCACGTCGCCACTGGCGTGCCCGGTTGGACGCCGTCGCCTCCGCACTCGGCGCAGCGCATCGCCACCTGGACCGGCACCTCACGCGTCAGCCCCGTGGCTGCCTCCTCGAGGTCGATCTCGATCTCCGCGGCAATATCTGCTCCGCGCGCGCGCCGAGGCCCGGTCGCCACTCCGAAGACGTCGTCGCCGAAGAAGGCGGAAAAGATGTCGGCCAGGCTGCCGAAGTCGAACGCCGTCGGCCGGAACCCGCCGCTGCGGAGCCCTGCGTGCCCGAAACGGTCGTACAACTGGCGGGTCTCGGACTTCGAGAGCACCTCGTAAGCCTCCACGACCTCCTTGAAGCGCTCGTCCGTGTCCGGCGCCTCGGAGACGTCGGGGTGCAGCTCGCGCGCAAGCCTCCTGAACGCTCGCTTGATGTCGGCGTCGCTCGCGGACCGGCCGACGCCGAGCACCTCGTAGTAGTCGCGACCCGCAGTCGCCATCAGTTGTCTTCGTAGACGGCTTCGACGAAGCGCGAGAGCTCGTGCGCCGCGGCCCGGACCGAGCGGATCGCCTTCTCATAGTCCATCCGCAGCGGCCCGACGAGGCTCACGGCCCCGAGCGTGCGCGTCGAAAGCCCGTACGAGGCGCCGACGAGCGCGACCTCGCGAAGGGCCGGGTTCTCGAGCTCGACGCCGACGCGGACGAACGGCCTTCGCGAACCGAGTGTCTCGCCGAGCAGCTCGAGGATCGCGGCTCGCTTCTCGAGCGCCTCGAGCAGCCGCTGGCAGGCCTCGAGCTCGTCGGCACGCACCTCGCCGAGCAGGCTCGCGGCGCCTCCCACGTAGAGGCGCTGTTCGTCCTCGGCGGTCAGCTCGGTGAAGGCGGGTCGCAGCAGCTCGAGGAACGCGCGCTCTCGCGGGGACAGCGCTGGATCGTCGAACCGCCGGCGCAGCGCAGCGCTCCCGAGCTCGAGCCCCGCGAGCTCCTCGTTCAGATACTCGCCGGCCCACAGTGCGAGCCCGGGATCGACGGCATCCGCGAGCGCGAAGAGGCGCTTCGACACACCGCCCGTCGACGTGATCATCACGACCATGACCACCTGCGGCTGGAGGCCGAGCACCTCGATGTGCCGCACGGTTGCCGTCTGGATGCGCGGCGCGGAGACGAGTGCCAGCAGACGTGTCGCCTGCGAAAGGGTCTCGGTCGTCTCCTGCAGCGCAGCTTCGAGCTCGCTGCGCGCGGCCGCGAGGTCGAGCGGAAACGGGCTCGGGCGCGGCTCGAGCCGCTCGAGCAAAGAGTCCGCGTAGAAGCGATACCCGGCCTCGGTCGGGACTCGTCCGGCCGACGTGTGCGGATGGGTCAGCAAGCCGAAGCGCTCGAGCTCGGCGAGCTCGGCCCGGACCGTCGACGGCGAAACAGTCATGCTCGCGCGCGCGACGAGGTTCTTCGAGCCGACGGGCTCTCCGCTCTCGACGTACTCCTCGACCACACGCCGCAGGATCTCTGCCTGGCGCTCGGTCAGCGTTGTGCCTGCTTCAGTCATCCCTAAAGGAAATTTTAGGCGAGCAGCTCCACGGTCACGGCGCCCCCGAGCCGCCGGCCGCGCGGAGTCAGGACCAGGGTCCTTTGGCCGTCCCGCTCGGCACGGAGGGTCGCGAGACCGAGCCGCTCGACGCGGCCGAGCGCAGCCGAGTCGATCGAGCGCCCAGCGTCGGCCAGTGGCAGCCCGGTGTCGAGACGAAGCCCGAGCATCAGCCGCTCCTGCTCGCGCATGAGCTCGTCCAGCGACTCGACGTCTCGCGGTGGCGCCTCGCCGCGCGCAAGGGCAGTCACGTACGCCTTGAGCCGGGGCGTGTTCCGTCGCCGCTCGTCGCCGACGGTCGACACGGCGCCGATTCCGAGACCGAGGTAGTCCCGCCCGAGCCAGTACGCGAGGTTGTGCTGTGCGCGCAGGTCGCGTTCGTCGGCATCGCCCGCCGCCCGGCAGAAGTTCGCCGTCTCGTACCAGCGATAGCCGGCCGCGGTCAGCCGCTCGACGACCAGATCGAAGTAGCCCTCCATCGCTTCGGCCTGGCGGACGAGCTCCGCCCCGTGCGCGTGGGCGAACCTCGTGCCGGGCTTGGCTTCGAGCTCGTAGTACGAGATGTGCTCCGGTGCGAGCGTGAGCGCTTCATCGATGTCGGCCTCGAGCGCGGAGGCGCTCTGGCCGGGAATCCCGTGCAGGAGGTCGAGCGAGATGTTGTCAAAATTGACATCACGAAGATGGTAGAAGGCACTCCGGACAGCATCCGGCGAGGCCCGCCGCTCGAGTGTCCGGAGGAGCTCGGGTTGGAAGCTCTGCGCCCCGAGCGAGACACGCGTGACGCCCGCCTCACGGAGCATCCGCGCGAGCGCCGACGTGACGGTCTCCGGGTTCGCCTCCACGGTCACTTCCCGTGCGGACGGCAGCGACTCCAGAAGCCGCCGCAGCTCGGCACCGTCGGTCAGGGTCGGCGTGCCGCCGCCGAGAAACACGGTCTCGACCCGACTCGCGAGCCGGCCGCGCTCCAGCTCGAGCTCGGCCAGCAGCGCATCGACGTACCGGCCGTGCCAGCCCTCGCGACCGACGACGGTCGCGAAGTCGCAGTAGCCACAGCGGTGCGCGCAGAACGGCAGGTGCACGTAGAGATGTCGAACTGAGCCGTTCATCGCTTCCCGTCGTCCAGGTTGAGCACCGCGAGAAACGCCTCCTGCGGCACCTCGACCGCGCCGACCTGCTTCATGCGCCGCTTGCCGGCCTTCTGGCGCTCGAGCAGCTTGCGCTTGCGCGTGATGTCGCCGCCGTAGCACTTGGCGAGCACGTCTTTGCGCTTCGCCTTGATCGTCTCGCGCGCGATGATCCGGGAGCCGATCGCGGCCTGGACGGCGACGTCGAACATCTGGCGCGGAATCTCTTCACGCAGCCGGTCGACGAGCGCGCGCCCGCGCGAATAGGCCTCGTCGCGGTGGAGGACGAGCGACAGGGCGTCCACGGGCTCGCCGCCCACGAGCACGTCGAGCCGGACGAGCTCGCCCTCGCGGAAGCCGGCGAAGTCGTAGTCGAACCCCGCGTACCCACTCGTTCGCGACTTCAGCTGGTCGTAGAAGTCGAACACGATCTCCGCGAGCGGCAGCTCGTAGATGAGCAACACGCGCTCCGGGGACGGGTACTCCATGTGGTCGAAACGACCGCGGCGATCGTTGCAGAGCTCCATTACCTGACCCACGCCGTCCTTCGGGACGACGATCGACGCGCGCACGTACGGTTCGTCGACGCGCTCGCGCTCGGGCGGCATGTCCGCGGGGTTGTGCACCTCGACGACCTCGCCCGCGGGAGTGGTGACCTTGTAGGCGACGGTCGGCGCCGTCACGAGCAGGTCGAGGTCGAACTCGCGCTCGAGCCGCTCGCGGACGATCTCCATGTGCAGCAGGCCGAGGAAGCCGCAGCGAAAGCCGAAGCCGAGCGCCTGTGACGTCTCGGGCTCGTACGACAGCGACGCATCGTTCAGCCGCAGCCGCTCGAGCGCGTCGCGGAGCTGCGGATACTCGTCCGAATCCGTGGGGAAGAGCGCCGCGAAGACCATGGGCTTCACGTCCTTGTAGCCCGGCAACGGTTCGCTCGCGGGCTGCGCCTGGGTCGTGAGCGTGTCCCCCACCCGCAGCTTCGCCACATCCTTGAGACCGGTGACGATGTAGCCGACCTCGCCGGCGCCGAGCGTCTCGGCCGCCTTCATCGTCGGCGAGAAGAACCCGACCTCTTCCGTCTCGAACCGTGTGCCCTGCGCCATCGCGAGAACGTTCTCGCGCCCGCGGAACTGACCGTCGACGACGCGGACGAACGCGACGACGCCTCGGTACTGGTCGTAGGACGAGTCGAAGACGAGCGCGCGGGCGGGAGCCTGGGGGTCGCCGAGCGGCGGCGGAATCCGCTCGACGATCGCGTCCAGCACGGCCTCCACTCCGTCTCCTGTCTTCGCGGAAACCTTGAGGACGTGGTCCGGCGTGTCCCCTATGAGGCCGGCCAGCTCACGGGCGGCACCTTCTGCGTCGGCCTGCGGAAGGTCGATCTTGTTCGCGACCGGCAGGAGCTCGAGGTCGTTCTCGATCGCGAGATAGGCGTTGGCGACGGTCTGCGCCTCGATGCCCTGCGCCGCGTCGACGACCAGCACGGCCCCCTCGCACGCCTGCAGCGCCCGCGAGACCTCGTACGTGAAGTCCACGTGCCCGGGCGTGTCGATCAGGTTCAGCTCGTTGCCTTTCCAGGTCACGCGCACGGCCTGCGCCTTGATCGTGATCCCGCGCTCGCGCTCGAGCTCCATCGAGTCGAGCACCTGCGCACGCATGTCGCGGCCCGTGACCGTGTTCGTCAGCTCGAGGATGCGGTCCGCGAGCGTCGACTTGCCGTGGTCGATGTGCGCGATGATCGAGAAGTTGCGGATTCGTTCTTGGTCCATACGAGTTCAGCCGCGTTGGAAGCGGCTTCGCAACGATAGCAACGCGTCGAGCTCACGAACTCCCAGCAAACGGCAGGAAATGAGGTACACGCCGAAGCCTGCCACGAACGCCGAACCGAGCGAAACGATTTGTGCGAGCGTCGAGCGTCCGAGCGCCTGGTCGAGCACGTACCAGAGCGGATAGGCGACCACGGCGAGCGCCACTGACGCGACCGTGACGCGCACGAACGAGTTCGCTGTTCCGCGGAAGTCGATCCGGCCCATGCGGTGTCGGAACACGACCAGCAGCACCGCCGCGCCGAAGATGTTCGCTATTGACGTCGCAAGCGGGATACCCCAGGTGCCGACGTGGTACAGCGCGGCCGCGAGCAGCGTGTTCACGACGAGGTTGCCGACCGCGATCGCGGTTGGCGTCCAAGGAGTCTGCAAGCTGAAGAACGCGCGGTTGAGCATCAGCATCACGCCGTTGAACGTCAGTCCGAGTGAGAACGCAGCGAGAGCGCTCGCGGTCACCTTCGTGTCCTCGACCGTCCATGCGCCGCGCTGGTAGACGAGCCGGACGATCGGCGTGGCAAGGACGGCGCTGAAGACACTCGCCGGGACGAGGGTGAATGCGATCTGGCGGACGCCCATCGCAACCGTCTGCCGAAAGCCGTCGAGGTCGCGTCGCGCCGAGAGTCGTGACAGGCGTGGGAAGAGCACCGTCGCGATCGCGACCGAGAACATGCCCTGGGGAAGCATGTAGATCCGGAAGGCTGCGTCGATCGCGCGCGGGGCGAGGTCCGGGTCGATGAAGCGCGAGGCGAAGAGCGTGTTGACGACGAGATTGAAGTTGATGAGGCCGAGCCCGATCGTCACCGGCAGCATGAGGACGAACACGCGCCGGACGGCCGGGTCCCGCCAGTCGAAGGCGAGCCGTAAGCGGTCGTCGAGCCCGTAGAGCCACGGGAGCGGGAGGAGCACCTGGATCACCGTCCCGATCACGATCGAGACCGCGTAGACGTAGAGCTTCGTGTCGAGCGTCTCCGCCCGGGGCACGCCGAGCACGAGGCCGGCGATGATCGCGAGGTTCCAGAAGACGGGCGTCAGCGCGGGCACGGTGAAGTGCTCGTAGCTGTTGAGGATCCCGACGATGACCCCGGAGACGCCGAGCAGGACGACGATCGGGAAGAGGATCCGGGAGAGGGTGATCGCGAGCTGCTGGTCGCCGCCGGGATCGCCGAACGGCGCGATGAC